>Ga0081539_10001163_pt1 | contig 47589 bp, 52 predicted proteins | sample TabmetS4T2R2_FD_71023 | JGI IMG/M metagenome (GOLD analysis project Ga0081539, IMG submission 71023) | Tabebuia heterophylla rhizosphere microbial communities from the University of Puerto Rico - S4T2R2 | ecosystem: Host-associated > Plants > Roots > Rhizosphere ... | reverse complement strand
CACTGGGTTGAGGGAGAGACCAGTAACTTCATCCAACACGCTGAGGGCAAGGATCTCATTCGCGGCGAGAGGCTCAGGTAAACGAACTGTAAAGGTCATTTGCGCGCGCGGTGCGGGAGTAGGAGTTGGTCCACCCGGTGTTGGATTTGTTGGCCCGGACGGTGTGGGGAAGATCGGCCACTCAAACAGCGATATGGCGCAGGCCTGACTGCTCAATGCAAGGATGAGGATAAATAAAAGGATTTGACGCGGAAATGCTAGCTTTCGTTTCATTCTCTCTCCTCTTCGCTCTTTATTGGACTTTTACCTGACTCTACGAACCGGAATCGGTCACCTCTGACATGGCTTTTCTTTGACGCCCGGCGTAGGCGACGTAACTCAAGCCGATACTGACAAAATACAGAAAAATCATTGGAAGCATGACCAGACCCATGTTAACCGGATCAATCGTTGGGGTAATCACCGCGGCAATGATCGAGATAATGACAATTGCCAGTCTCCATTGCTGAAGTAGAATCTGTGGTCTGACCCACCCGATAGAAGAAAGGATATAAATTACAAGAGGGAATTCAAAGAACAAGCCTATCCAAAACATCAAACTAGTCACAAATCCAAAATAAGAAGACGGCCTCAACTCAGTTTGAATGCCCATGAAGTTAAGTAAAAAAGGCAGGGCAGGAGGGAGTAAAACAAAATATGTAAAGGTTACTCCGGCTATAAAAAGAAGAGCTGCAACTGGTATTCCTATAAGTGTAAACTTACGTTCGCGAGGTTTGAGCCCTGGCGCCGCAAACCACCAGAATTCGAAGATAACAAATGGTAAAGAAAGTATGATGCCACTCAACAAAGCCGCGCGCATATATACACTAATAGGTTCTGTCACTTCAATGGCTTTCAATTGATTCAATCCGCCAACCGGAATAGCGAGAAACTCAATGATTTGTTGCGTGAACGCAAAAGAAATACCTGTTCCAATAGCAAGCCAAATGACCGCCCGTAGAAGGTGTATGCGAAGAACGTCGATTTGATCCCATAACTGCTGGCGAATTTTCTCATCGGAGATCAAGCCTGCAACCGTATCTGTCAACGGTTGTTCTTCAGGCTCGCTATTTAGGAATCTATAAAAGCGACGTAAAGAACGTATGGGGAAAGAGAGAATGTTGAAGAGGAGTACAAATGGAAATGTGATTACCCGCCACAGTACTCTTGGAAAATTAGTCATGTCTTTCTGATTCATTCCCACTGTTTTTGCTTCCAGCATCGTCCTCGGCGCTGGATTCGCTGGGGACGGCGGCTGGAGCACTTGCAGACGGAGGTTGAATGCTGTTCTCAACCTCACCCGACTGAGTCCGTCTTAAGTCCGCGAAACGTTTAGGGTTCACATCCAATCCCTGGCGGATGGCTCGCTCCGTCTCCTGCCAATCCATATTGGCTTCTTTCATTAATGTAGTAGGTAGTTTGCGTAGTTCGCGCGAGGTCTGTTGAAGCGTCTTCCAGCCTTCTGATCTGACTAGTTGATTCAACCAGCGGCCAATCGTTCGGCCGGCCCTTTGCATATCTCTGGGGCCGAGAACGATAAGAGCAATAAAGAGAATGAAAATGAATTCCTGCCAGCCAACGCCGAGAATGTCCATAAGTCTATACTATGCCTTTGAGATCGCCTGCTGAATTTCATGTTGGTGATCTGCCAGCGCGCCGAGAACTCCGTTCACAAAACGGGGCGCAGAATCTGAACCGAATAACTTTGCGAGTTCCACTGCTTCATTGATGGCAACCTTGATGGGTGTTTCTTGAAGCACCGCAAATTCCCAGAGTGCGATGCGCAGAATGTTACGATCGATTGCCGCGATCTGGTCCAGCGGCCATTCAGGCGCGTATTTTGCAATAAGGTGATCAAGATTTTGAGTGAGGGGGAGAACACCAAAAATGATCTGACGAGCAAAATCTGACAGTTCATTAGAGAGAGGAGATTCTTCCAGCCTTGATCTGAATACGTCAGCGGGAGGATGGTTGGCAAGATCGACTTCGTACAGTACTTGCAGGGCGAGGGACCGTGCCCTGGTGCGGGGTTTCATCCAGACTCTGCCTCTAGTTCCTCGTAATCTATGTCTTCAATGTGGATTTCTACTTTGGCGACGTCCATTCCGACCATTTCCTGTAACGCGCGCGCAACTTGTATTTGAACATTGCGACTCACTTCGCGGATGTTTACGTTTTGTTTCAGGATCAGATAAAGATCCGCGATGAGGACGTTATCCTTAACTTCGATTCGCACTCCATTACGCAAGTGCGTATCGCGTTTGAACAGCCGATTCACTCCACCTGCCACCTGTGCCATACGGCTGACGCCGGAAACACTCAACGCTGATAGCCGCGCAATCGTAATGAGCACGTCTGGTGCGATGGTGGTTTTGGTGTGAGGAGTTAGGTTAGTCATTAATTTACCTCTGTCATTGCGAGGGCGTTCGTCATAAACCCGGAGATTGCTTCGTCGGGCTTCGCCCTCCTCGCAATGACATCACAAATCCTACATCATCGCCATTCCACCGTCCACGCCCAGCACTTGACCCGTAATGAACGCGGCCTGATCCGAAGCAAGAAATGCGACGGCATACGCGATTTCTTCTGGCTTGCCCTTTCGTGCCAGTGGAACAAGTTTGAGCGCGGCTTCCAGGGTTTCGGGGGACATAGCATCGAGGATTTCAGTGTCGACAAATCCGGGTGCGATGGCGTTGACCGTGATATTGCGGGCGGCGACCTCACGCGCCAGCGATTTCGTGAAGGCGATCTGCCCGCCTTTGGATGCAGAGTAATTCACCTGACCAGGGTTTCCCATCTGCCCTGCAACCGAAGACATGTTGATAATTCGTCCGGTGCGTTTGCGCATCATGTGTTTGACGGCGGCCTTTGAACAATTAAAAGTCGACTTGAGGTTTGTCGTGATCACCGAATCCCAGTCCGATTCGGACATCATCATGATAAGCGTGTCTTTGGTAATACCAGCATTATTGACCAAGATACTCAAATCGCCGAATGTTTCGATGGCAAATTTCACAAGAGATTCCGCTTGCTTGAAATCAGAGACATCAGCCTGGAAAGAAGCGGCTTTTCCACCGGCTTCCTGAATTTTTTTTACAACTTCGTCTGCGGCACCCGAGGATTTGTTGTAGTTCACAACGACTGCCGCGCCGCGTGCGGCAAGTTCGAGTGCAACTGCACGCCCAATGCCGCGCGATCCGCCCGTAACCAGGGCGACCTTATTTTCCAGCGATGATGTCTCTGCCATGAACTCTTCTCCTCGTTTGGGATTATACATCATGTAGGGAACGGTAGTAGGGAAGGGCAGCTGCCCTTCCCTACTACCAAAATTACTTTGTTTTTAATCCAAACCCTAATGCCCACCCACCACCTAAAGCAATTACGGCTGCCAGCAGGATTGCATCCTGCCAGAAGCGGATGGGAAACAAGCGAATCAAAGTATCCGAATATAGGAACAGCCACGAATCGCCTGCGAAGAAAATTCGATGAAAGCCAGAGAAGAAATTCCAGAATACATTGGGATTGATCGCAATGCCGATGACGACGATCAACCCCACTACGACTGCCAACCCCACCATCAACCATCCACCGCGCATCAAACCGAGACGATACGCCTGCCACCACCCGCCGAACCACGCCCAGACCCCCAGCAAGGCTAAAACAGCTAGGGACAGATACCAAATCCTCAACGCGCCCTGTGTCACCCGCTTGACATCATCCATGTGGCTCAACTCGCGTTCGTTGTAAAGAGGAGTTCCATCAGCGAATTTCAGATCGCCAAGATATGAAATATCGTCATTGTTGACGAGATAATCGAGGGCGTAGGGTGCCCACTTCAGGCGGTCTTCCTTGGTGAAGCCATAGTCATCAGGCGGGAAATAGGGCATGTTGTATTCAAGTCTCAAGAAGAACGGCGTAAGCAAAACTCGCAATCCCATCCCAATAAGGGCAATAGGGATGAGAAGAGTGATAAGCCAAGGGAGAATTGAAAAAGTCAATATTTTCATTTTGGGTAATTGTACAGGGCGAACAAAATTTATGCAAAATCCGTTTTAATACGAGACCAAGGAAGGCCGATATGAATTCCAATAATCGTAGAGTCTTGTTGTTAATACTATGTATTGCAACTTTAGTGAATTCTGGTTGTGTAGGAACTGCCCAATCCACGTCTTTGCCGACAGCGCCCGTTGCGACACAGACACCAGCTCCGAAGCCAGTTGCCACAAATAGCCCTATGCCTGATGAGTTTGCCACGGCTCATGCAATCGAAACTGCCAGCATCAATCATATTGTCGCCACTGTTCAGCCAATGGTGCTTGCCAGTTATCCGTCTCCTGATGGGAAGTGGCGAGTTGATGTCATTCGCTATGATTGTATAAGTTACCCTTATCCGGATTATGTTGGCAGCATTGCTTATGAGCAAATCAAAATTGTGAATTTAAGTGATAGTACTGAAAAAATGCTAGATGATCAACGCCAAAATTGTGATGGTATAGGTGGAGGTGGGCTTGCCGGGCTTTATTGGTCTCCACGTAACCGTTATTTCTATTACACCGATTGGAGAGAAGGCTTTCCAGAATCCTGCGGCAATTACATAGTGCCGACAATCTATAGGTTTGATACGATTAGTAGTGAAACAATTACGATCGGCGGCGGACATATCTCACCAGATCAAACAAAACTCGCACTGTGGGAGGAAAATGAAATTGTTATATGGGATCTTGATAAAGGTGAAGTTGCGCGTATTAAAGGTCTTGCGCCTAATACTCATCAGGGTGAGATATCTTGGTCTCCTGATGGACGATCCCTTGTGTATTTGCAAACAACATTTGATTGCGCCCCAGATTATGGAACAACATATGTCACGCAACTTGATTTGGTGACAACGACACAAACGCTATTAATTAAATTTGAGCCACCTGGCTTTGGTGGAATAAGTTGGAATATTCCCAATCGAATCACCTTAGTGGATGGCGACGGTAAGTTTTGGATATATGATTTCAACACTAAAGAAATTCTCTTTTTAGGGGCTTATGTATTTACGCCTACTCCTGCTCCACTCGGCATATTTGCATTTTATTTTTATCCCCCTCTCATTATGGAATATGATCCCTTAGAGTGGAAGGCTGAACCAAGCTTACAGGCACGAAATTTGAAAACCTGTTTAATATCAGAGCAGGGTCCCACTGACTTTCAACGAGTTACGCCTGAGTACGTTCAGCTTGGGGATGTAAAGTATGAAGTGATAACTTTTACCGAGTCACCGAGTGGATTGATTAGCGCATTTTACGTTGAAAATCGCTCATTAAGTGAATATAGCTATGAACCAGGGCTTCCCATTCCAGTAGTTCAAGCCAGTGCATCCGAATGGGATAGGTGTAAAGCGCTGGCGGAAAAGGTTCTCTCTACTTTGCGAGTCCCTTGAATCCTTGCAAATACTCTATCCCTCCCTCAAGAATAAACCGAATCACCATATCGTTCACGATCCATTCGATTGGCGCGTGGTCGTCGGTGAAGACTTGTGTCGTTTCGTAGCCAGTTTTTAAGTTGGCAAGCGTCACTTGCATTGTGGCGTGAAAACTTACGATCAAATCGCCTTTACACCAGATAACAATTGGGTCTTTGCCCAAGGTCAAGAAGAATCTCTCAAAGCCTGGCGCGCAAATTTTGAAGAGGTGTTGGAATTTGCCTGTGTTGCTGCAGGTCGCAACCTAACACACAGTGAGTGGGCAAAAAGATGGATTTACGGAGAAATACCGCAAAACGTGTGAGCAGTGGTCGCTGGCGTTCGAAGTATCCCTTACGCCGACGGCGACGCCGTAAAATCAATGCCCTTTTCATCAACGAGGTGGTACAATGGGCGAAAGAAAGATACTCTATGACACTTAACATAGAAATCCCTGATTCTGTAGCACGTGCCCTGCGTCTCCCCGAAAAGGAACAGCGCCGACAGATAATAACTGAACTCGCGATTGCCTTGTATGCTCAGGGCATATTGTCGTTTGGCAAGGCGTGTGAATTGGCAGACATGCGCAAGATCGAATTCAGCCTCACTTTGAATCAGCGCGGCGTGCCGCGTCAATACAACGAACAGGATCTACAGGACGACCTTGCCTATGCCAACAGTCAGTGATACCTCCCCAATACCGGGACTGGCCATCATCAGTCAGCTGGAACTGCTCCATGAACAATTTGGGGCAGTTTTCATTCCACAAGCCGTGCTTGATGAATTGAAAATCGAGACAGGGTTTCGCGGCGTGCAGTCTATCCAGGAGGCAATTCACGAAGGTTGGCTACAGATGCGACGAGTAGGCAATACGCGGCTAGCACAGGCACTTGCGCTCGAATTGGATATGGGCGAAGCAGAAACCATCGCTCTCGCCATCGAACTCGAAGCAGAAATTGTCATATTAGACGAGCATCAAGGTCGTGCACAAGCCAGGGCAATGGGCTTGAAAACAGTTGGTGTGCTTGGTATTCTTCTGCGCGCTAAAAAAGACGGACGAATTTCATCCCTGCGGAATGTGCTCGATACGCTGAAGCTTGAAGCCGGGTTCTTCATCGCAGAAAATTTATATCAACAAATCCTGCAACAAGCAGGCGAGTAATATCATTTCATTTTCTGATATTCAAGAAGTTTTGTCTATCTTGCGAATCCCCTAAGTTATTGCAAATACTCTGTCCCACCCTCAAGAATAAATCGGATTACCATATCGTTCACGATCCACTCAATCGGCGCGTGATCGTCGGTGAAGACCTGTGTCGTCTCGTAGCCAGATTTGAGATTATCGAGAGTCACTTGCATAGTAGATATCAATAATGGATGAACACTTGTATCTTGTGAAAGCGCAGCCAGATTCACCGCGAAGGTTTCAGGTAAAGTTTTTCGTTTTGTCGCAAAGATCACCGTATTCAATGAGCCAGGGATATCCACTGTATAAATGGATGGGAAAATCGTTCCCATCGTTGTTGCGAGGCCGTTGATGAGCCGGCGGTCACCGGGGACGCTGGCGCTGTTGAGGGTTAGCACTCCATTTTCCGCTAAGTGTGAGGCGCAAATCTCAAAGAACTCGCGTGTTGTCATGTGCGGAGGGATATATGGTGGGCGATACGCATCCACTGCGATGATGTCATATTGTTGCATGCTTCGTTCCAAATTGAGTCGTCCATCACCGATGATGATATTTAGATTGGGCATGGTCATGCCGAAATACTTTTGCCCCACTTCGACAATTTTCGGATCGAGTTCATACCCATCAATCGGAATATTTCCGTAGACCGCGGTGATTTGCCGCGCCGTGGTACCTGCAGCGAGTCCGACAATTGCAACGCGCTTTACATCCGATGGTTTGCGATTTGCATAAAATAATGGGCTGACGAGAACTTGATCCCAGGGCCCGTTGTATTGCAACGTGTCCGGGCGATAAATCGAGTGAACTCCCTGTCCCTCATTCAATCGTAGCAATGTGAATCCACCTTGCTCTTGCACTTGAATATAATTATATGCGGACTCGGTTTCATAGATCTGCCCTGTGCTGCTTTTGAGCGATTGCCCTGTTGTAAAAATCGCAATGACGATCAAAGCCACCGGCATCCATGCATGCCTGAACATTTCACGCGGATTTGCGAATCGTGCAAGCCCGATCAACGCGACGATCAACAACATCATGCTGAATAAAAGAAACGTGTTTTTCGTTCCAATGGCAGGGATGGTCACAAGTGTCGGCAGGAATGTCCCGATGAATGAGCCTAATGTTGAGATGGCATAGATTTGTCCCGATGTCTGCCCTGCGTGTGCGGTGTCCTGCACGCTAAGACGAATCGCGAACGGAGATATTGTCCCTAACAACGTAATGGGAATGATGAACAGGATCAACACTGCGACGAACGACGCGCCCAATATGCCAACCTGCAATGAGTCAAAGGCGCTCGCCGCGGACCGTAGAACGGGTCCCGCGATATAAGGGACAAGTCCCAGCGTGAACGCTCCCCAGGCAAGGACTCGATACATCGCGACCGGAGTCGGGTTTGCATCTGCCCATTTGCCGCCGAGGAAGTATCCCACGGTCAGATAGATGAGGATGAGACCGATAATACTGGCCCAGACGATATTGCTCGTGCCGAATACATTTCCGATCAATCGCGAGGCGGCCAGTTCTGCGGCAAGGGTCGTCATGCCCGAAATGAAGACAGTAAATAAAATGTAGCGTTTCATTATACAGAAGATTATACCGTTTGAGTTGTAATCCGGTGGTTGAGTAGCGTAAAGCGCGTATCGAAACCACCAATTGGCGATGATATACTCTATTTCACAAAGGAGCTTTATGTACATTCCAAAACTTTATCATGAAGAAGATCGCGTCAAAATTTTAGAATTTATCCAGCAAAACGATTTTGCCATCCTCGTTACGCATGATGGTGAAAAACCAGTTGCCAGCCATCTGCTGATCGGAATCCTTGAAGAGGGCGAAACGCTTTTCATCAACGGACATATGTCGAGAGCCAACTCGCAATGGAAAACGTTTGACAAGAATCCAGAAGTGCTAGTGATTTTTCAAGGCCCGCATACGTACATTTCGCCAACCTGGTACAACCACATCAACGTGCCGACGTGGAATTACCAATCCGTGCATGTGTATGGCAGACCCCGAGTCATCACAGATTACGATGAAGCTTATGAATTACTCATACGACTTGTTGACCGGTATGAATCGAACAGCCATTATCAGTTGGAGACTCTTCCAAAGGATTTTGTAGAGAAAGAGATAAAAGGTATTGTTGCTTTTCAAATTGAAGTCACACGCATCGAAGCAAACTACAAGCTCAGCCAGAACCGCAAGGACGAGGATTACGCCAATATCATCGCCCAACTCGAAAAACGGAGGGATGATCTCTCTCACGGTGTGGCGGAGGCGATGAGGGAAAACCGCCCATCTTCGCGCTGAGCGGAGTGCAAGCGACAGCGAGGAACGTAGTCGAAGCGCGCGTTTCATCCAATCCGCACTTCTTCTACGCCCTGATGGTTTCGATATGCTCACGCTGTTCGCTACTCAACCATCGGGTCTCCGCTCAGCGCGAAGGTATTTATGTGGTAAAATCCGAGCCGTTGTCGTCTCCGTCCCGCGCCTCGCGGGACAAATTTTGTGCAAGGCGTATGTGAGAAAGCAATATGATCGAACCTGAAGAACTCTCCGAATACGACTCCTCGCAAGTGACAGACATCTCCCAGGCGGACGTGCAATCCGTTCATGCCCAATTGGTAAAGATGCACCAAGCCGACGCTGAGACCATTACAGCCGATAAAGTAGAACTGGCACAAAGCGCGTCGGCGAATGTGAAGGCGAATCAAATCAGTGCGCATCAGTCGGCGATGGCGATGGTGAATGCGGGAGAGGTTATTTCGCAGGGAGGGGCAACGGGATTTGTCCAGGCTGAGAAAGCGTCTGTTAGCGGGTACACAGGCGCGGTCCTCGCGGGAAGCGCGGAAATCCATAACGGACTCGCAGGCTTTGTGGCAGGTCAGGACGTCCATGTGAATGAGGTGCGGACAGTCGTCCTTTTCTCCCGAAATTTGTACGGCAACGTAACCACGCTCATGGATTCACGATCCGCTTTGATCGCAGGTTTGGTAGGTGGTCTGTTTGGTGGTTTGATGTTGTTGCTTGGACGAATGTTGTCTGGGCGAAAGTAACTTAAATGTAGTAGCGATTTCAGTCGCTTAATTCTGACGACCAACCCACTGGGTGCTCCGCAAAGTCGTCACTACAAAAAACCTATTCAACGAGCGAAGGTAACCCTTCGACTGCCGCCGCCAAGAGCGCGGCGTCCGCTCAGGGTGAGAGGCGCTCAAGGAGTAATGATGGAAAAAGTAGTTCTAAAAGCGACCAAGCGTGACGTGGTCGGCAAACAGGTAAGAGCTATGCGCCGCGAGGGAAAACTTCCCGCGGTGATCTATGGCAGGCACAACGATCCAATCAACATTTCGTTGGATGCCCATGGTGCCTCACTGACCTTGGGCAGGCTGAGTTCTTCCAGCCTGGTGACGATTGAGGTAGATGGCACGGAATATCCCTCGCTCGTTCGCGAGAAGCAGCGCGATTATATTAAGAACCGCCTCCTGCATGTGGACTTTTTAGCGGTTTCGCTGAACGAGGAAATTACTGCAACTGTAAGCCTACACTTCATTGGTGTGTCCATCGCAGTAAAGGATTACAATGCAGTGCTGGTTCACAACCTCGAAGAACTTGAAGTTGAATGTCTTCCTGGCGACCTGCCTGAACACATCGACGTGGATATTTCAGTTCTCTCAAAAATCGGTGATGGTATCCGCGTGAGGGATCTGGTGGTATCGGATAAGGTTCGCATCCTGGAAAACCCCGATACGATGGTTGCCGTGGCGACCGCGCCGAAAGTGGAAGAGGAAGTTGCAGCCGTACCCGGTGCCGAAGTCGCTGAACCGACTGAGGGCGAACCGGAACTTTCTGTGGAACGCGGCAAGAAGGAAGAAGAGGAAGAAGAGAAGTAAATCTCTCTGCAAAGAACTCCCCGATTTTCGTCGGGGAGTTTTTGTTGCCCTCACCCTAACCCTCTCCCAAAGGGAGAGGGGATTAATATCCCAACACTTTCAAAAAATCTACGGTAATGCGTGCGGTCGCGCCCCAAAGTAACTCTCCATCATACGGATGATAGGCAATCACGCTACGGTTCCGGCCGCGGATTTCGAACTGCCACCGATTTGTCTCGTTCGCCAGCCATGCCAACGGGATCGTAAATACGCGTGCCACTTCATGCTCCCCGACTCGAAAGACAGTAGGCCAGCTGACAACCCCGACAACAGGTGTAACCCTGAAATAAGAAATGGTAATAAGGTTGGCCAGCCTTCCTAACACTGTTATATCATGGGGCTGAATACCAATCTCTTCTTCTGCTTCACGCAAGGCAGTTTGCTCAGGTGTGGTTTCCCCTTCATCACATGCGCCACCCGGGAATGAAACTTGTCCCTTATGCGATTCCACTCGATCTGTGCGGCGCGTGAAGAGCAGGTGCCATTCTTCATCATGCCAAACCAAGGGGACAAGAACGGCCGCGCACTTGAGAGTGATCTCGTCATTTAGCTCAAGTTCCGCGTAGCCGTCAGAGGATAAACCAGCAGATTGGATGGCTTCATGCAAGTGTTGAGTGATCTCGTTTTCGGTAAGAGTGATGGGCATTTAGGAAGACAAAGGAAAGAAGAAAGAAGCTAGGTGACAGTCAATTCCAAATTGACTGTCATCTGGCTATTATCTTACCGGGCTTCCGCAATAGGCGCATTCGGCAGTGAGGTCATCGAGCCATTCCACTTCATCTGGTCGCAATGCCGCGCCACAGGAGGGACAGTGAGTTGGGAGAACAGGTCTTTTCTTTGGCGATGCGTCTGTTTCGAATGCAGGTTTCAAGAGAATGATAGATTTCAACCACATTTCGATTTCTGTGGCTTCATTCCTTAGACCTATTTCATTTAATTCTGTAATCACACGGAAGCCTGCCTTCTGTAGTTGCGGATACAGCTTGTGCTGGAATAGGAGTTCCAATCCACGTTTGAGAGATGTCAGCCCCAATTGTGTCTGGCCCGCGAGAATGCGTGCGCGCCCAGCCTGCAAATAAAAACGCGGGGCACGTGGACCGCCGCGTCCATCTGCTGTTTGAGCGATCTGCTCAAAGAGCTCTGCGGCCCGTCCATATTCGCCTTTGTCGAAAGCAAAATTTGCCTCCTGCAAGATAGGCGGTACATTTGCGGCAAGTGTTTTTCGAATCTGACGGCGGAATACGCGGCGCATTAGTTGTTATCCTTATTATCGTCATTATCGTCCAGGCCAAATTCTGCGGATAACTCTTTCCCGCGCTCGTCCTGACTTGGTTCAATCCTTCGCCCAAAGATCAAGAATCCTGTATGTGCAACCATTCGATCTGTAGGGCGAAGGCGATTTGGTACGGCCTGGTAATATCTCAGTAAAATTTCACAGACTTCAATGAACGCAAACTTATTTTGGCGCAAGGCATAGAGAGTCTTCTCCACTTGATTGACAGTTGGTACGAGACAACATAGGAATCCACCAGGCTTGAGCGCGCCGCGCACCTGTGCGATATAGTCATATGGATTCGGCACATCGAGGAAGAAGGAGTCCACATCCGTTTCGTCGAACCCCTCTTGAATGTCGCGCAGCTTGAAGTCCACGCGTGAGTCGAGGCCGAAACGCGCTAGGTTTTTGCGCGCCAGATTCTGCACATCCGGTTTGACTTCATACGAGATGACGTGCCCGTTCGGCCCCACTGCATAGGCAAGCGCGGTGGTCATCGAGCCTGAGCCTGTGCCTGCTTCCATCACTTTTTGCCCGTGGCCGACGCCCATCGTCACAAGGATAAAGCCGATGTCTTTTGGATACAGGATTTGCGTTGTGCGCGGCAGGTCGATGAGCAAATCTGCCAGAGAAGGCTGAAGTAAAAAGAAGGGTGAGCCGAGATGGCTGAAAACTTGCGTGCCCCACAGTTTACCGATCAAATCATCATGTTGAAGGATACCGCGATGTGATTCAAACTTTGCACCCGCCTGAAGGGTAAGGATGAAATGCTTATGACGTAAACCCACAAGTTGGGCTACATCACCATCACGCGCAATGGAAGATGTGGGCGTTAAAATCATGAGGTTATCTTACCATACCCCTTTCGCCGTACTGTAGAGAAGTTATTTTTCCAGGCTTGTAACAGTTTCAACAGAAATCGATTCGTCTTTTGCAGCCGGTAAAATCGAAGCTCTCATTTTTCGGTTGGCCACGATCAAAATCGTAAACATGATAACCGCCAGGATTCCCATCCCAATCACAATGGGTAATTGGACTGTGCGCAAAGGGCCTTCTTGACCGAGCAATTCCATGAGTTTCGAAAATGTAAACGTAATCGCCAAGGCATTCCAAAGTCCATGCAGCGCGACCACAAAAATATAGTTTCGAATTAACTGTAAATAACGGTGTTCACGCCAGGCCACCACGATGGCCGCACCCATCAACGCAGAAGTTGTAATATGCAGGATTCCCGTGCCAATGCGCGTGAGGAGTAAAACGGCCCACTGGTCCGTCTGTCCGCTTACACCGAAGGTTTCGGCCAGCGCAAACGCCGCTCCGCTTAGCGCGCCGAGAGCAAATCCCTGTGCCTGCGAGTCCAATTTGGTGGCGGACAACCAGACTCCGATTGGCTTGAAGATTTCCTCTATGGCTGGAATGATCAATGCAAAATAGACTAGGGCACCAGCTATCACGCTGGGTCGAGTCAAGTAGGGAGCAACGAGATCGAGCGACCTTTCTGAATTTGGACCGAGAAGCACGATCTCATTCGCAAGCCGTTCAATTTCACTGATCAGTTCCGGTTGTGTGACGATATAAAAGATCACCCCAATAAAGACGATGATGATCACGGCGGCCTCAAGCGTAATCAATATCAATGGGCCGAGAGTCATTCCAAGACCGACGACATTCCAAGTCTGCCAGCGCGTTCCAAATGGAAGTTTCACTACGCCTAAACCAAGCAGAAGCCATAAAGGAAACACAACAGCAGGAACAGTCAGTAAAGGCAGAATTATCCAGTTTACAGATTCGATCCCGCTGATTTGGCTCCCAACAATGAGCACAATACTTGTCACAAGCAGACAAAGGATAAAAAGCTTTTTGGAAAAGGAAAACACCGTATTCTGTTCCACCATGGGTTTATTGAGAAACTTCTGAAAGGAGATGAACGTGGCAATCAGCAGAATAACTCCTTCAACACTAAACGCAAGAAAAAATATTGTTTGATTTGCTTGAACACTTTCACCTGTGAGCAATGAAGCGAGCGCAGTCACTCCCATCACGAGACTTATACTGAAGACAAACATCGCGCCGAGCAAGAATAATAATGAGCCAAATAACGAGGGAAGGTGTGTCTTCGATGAGTTCATCTATTTTTCTTCGATCGTGATGCTCAATAATTTGTCGCCAGGCGGGGTGTCTGTTCCAGGCTGTGCGTCACGCGGCGTGAGTGCTTTGACGATTTCCATCCCGCTCAACACCTGTCCAAAAATCGTATATTGCCCATCATATTGATTGGTTGGCCCGTAGGTAATGAAGAATTGGCTCCCGCTGGTGTCGGGCCCTGAGTTGACCATTGCCACCATTCCTGGTGTAGTAAATCTTAATGAGGGGTCTATTTCAGTAATGACATAGTAGCCCGGGTTGCCTTTGCCCGTTCCGCTTGGATCGCCTGTTTGCGCGAACAAATCAGGGATCACGCGATGGAATGTGATATTGTCATACCAGCCATTGCGTGCGAGAAAAATGAATGAATTCACAGTGATCGGCGCTTTATCCGCGAAGAGTTGAATGACCACATCGCCCTTCTCTGTATGAAGCGTGGCAATATATTGTTTGTTCCCTTGAACTGTCAACGGTGGACAGGATTCGTACTGCCGCTTACCCAAAAGCAGCAACTGCAAGATGTCATTGAGGCTGTGGTAATCGCGCGGTCCACCATAGATCTGCCCATTGATGAGGACAAGCGGTGTGCCGGGTAAGCCCATCGCTTGACCCTCTTCCCAGGCCTTCTGGATTTTTGCGACTATATCGTCGCGTTTCAGATCAGACTTGAACTGATCCACATCCATACCCAGAGCCGCGGCCCGCGCCGTGATCCATTGTTCAAAGTCCTGTACCGACAAGTCTATCCAGTTCTCCTGTTGGGCGAAAAGCAGACTGTGTATCTCCCAGAATTTATTTTGTTCGGCAGCGGCTTCGGCAGCTTGCGCGGCCAACGCGGCTTTATCGTTTACGGAAATAAGCGGGAATATGCGGCTCACCACGCGTACATCCTCTGGATGTTCTTTCAGCAATTGATTCAACTGCTCCTCAAATAACCCACTTCGGAAGTCCTGGTAATCGCTGTAATCCACAATTGTAACGGTTGGGTTTTCTGCACCTCGAATGTGATCTGCTTTACTTTCGGGCGGGAAAACGGAAGGCGTATCTGGTCCCGGCGTTGGCTCAGTAATAATGTCAGTGCATGAAGGCGGTGTTGGAATAATGATGTTTGGAGTGGGAGATGAAACAGTCGTCGTTGACGCGGGTGTCGCGTTGCCGCAGGAAGAGGCAAGAAAAGAAAGAGTGAAAGAAAGTAAAAAGAACGAAAAAAATTTATGCATGTTCGATGTAGTTTGCAATGTGTTTCACCCGCTCTATTTGACTGCCTGTTGCAGTTCCTCAAAAGATGTCATCCAGGCGATGGTGTTGATGAACTCTTCGAGCGATGCGCTCTGTTCACGCAAGGCGCGTACGGCAGGACCAACAGGGTCGTCACCCGCCGCGCCGCCAGGGACATCTGCATATGCTCCATGGAAGGCAAAGTATGCCTGGTTAAGTTTGCGGAGAAGATATCCGTTTTCCCAGAAGACCTGCCTGCGTGCTTCCATGTAGGCTTCTGCTTCCTCGACTTTTCCTTCGGCTAACATTGCATCCGCAGTCACGCGCGTCTCGTGCATTTCGGCGCGGAAGTCAAAGGGCGGCGACTCGTCAAGTGGATTTGATGAGAGGTCAGATTGATTAAACGAGATCAGGCTGCGGCTCGCGCTGAGCGGAGCGAGAGGAACAAGCGCAGTCGAAGCGGAGGAAGCGAGCATTTCCGGGTAGTATTCTTGCAATACATAGCTTCCAACTTCACTCCCGGCAATGGATGCAGTGGTCTCGTTCATTGTGCGGAGTTCAGGCGTCGTGCTGTAGTTGAGTCCAAGCGGACGCACGTTTAAGTAGTTGTGAGTCCATTCATGGGCGATTGTCTCGAGCGTCCATCGCAAGTCAGTGGTTTCGGTCACCATGGTTGGATAAACACCGACGCCGCCGATGCCCACAACAAGCGTTGAGACATTAAGCCCCTTCGCAACTTCATCTTCGAGATGAATTTGTTCATCAAGGGTAAGGGAGGGAAGCACCGAAATGTTTGCGATCTGTTCAATGTGATTCCGAGGGGCAACGATCAATGCCAGTGGCGTGGAGGATACATGATAGAGAACAGATGGAAGTGGCTGGCCGCCTGTTGTAAGTCCAAGATCTGCAAGCCCTTTACTGATCTGAGCTTGCAGGGTTGACTCTGCAAATGGAGCAAGAGAGTTTTGCCGGGCAGTAAGTTCATCTCGCTGCGTGCGCAGGAATGCGCTGGCTGAGTCCTTATCGGCTACATTCGGGTCGGCGAAAATTTGCTCAATGCTGCCTTCCGTTTGAATCAGTTGCTGGGTAACGCGGAGGTAATCAGATATAATTTCTTTGTTCGTGCCGCGCTCAAATACATAGGGTGCGTTGATTGTGCTTTGCTCGATTTTTGTCCACATGGCATCCCAGACCCAGTTTGGATAGTCGAACTCAATCTCGCGTGTGAAGAAACGCACCCGGTCCGATTCGCCAGTAAGTCTTGGCGTATCGCCTCCCGCGGCAATGATCATCGCGAGAGTAAGCGCGAGAAAGTCAACTATGCGCGCGATTCGATAGAGCATGCGAATGATTATAATCAGAAGCAGAACTGAGAGGTTCAACCTCTCAGTTCCAGTTAAGCAAGGATAATCATTTTGTCTGGCCAGTTTTGGGTGATAAATTATTTAAATTTCCTCCGAAACCTGTTGATCAAACCATCGCTGAGCATATCTGCGATTTCGAGTGCCTGGGTACGGACCTTATCATGTGCGATATCAGAAGCAGCGAAGTCACCTTTCCAGCGCGCCAAGGCTTCTTCGAGGGTGAGGTCGAGATAGATGCGAAACATGGGCTTGGTCTTTCTGAACGGCCAGTTCTCTTGATTCGTTTCTTGAAGGAATTCAGCGATCTCGTCCGCATTAGCATACCAGCGCGCTACAGAGGCTTCGAACTCTTTCGGGTCTGCCTTCCTGGCCGCCTGAAGCATAATAACACTGATCTCAGTATGCTCTTTGAGTAGTTCTGATAATTCATCACTGGTCTGATCTCCATAAAAAGGCTTGATGGCATTTCCAATTTCGTTTTGGTTTTGTATTAGATTTTGGATCGTCTCATTTTGATTCGGCAGATCAGAAAGAGTGGTGATGATTAACTGGCGTGTCTTTTCGCTGTGATCTTCCCAAAGTTTGCGCATGTCACGGCGGAAAACCCGCGCGTCTATTTTGGACTGGTTTTGAGCTTCGATCAGAGAGGAATTTCCAGCAAGCAAAACGGGCAACATTACAAATAATATCGCGACAAACAAAACATACTTCTTCTTGCGATTCATCTTTTCTCCTCAGATTTGATGAAGTTTCAAACTTTTTAAAGAGCCGGCGTGCCCAGCGTGAAACCTTTTGATATCATTTTCGTAATCACAATAAGCGTAAATTGATCGGTTGATGCGTGATTATGTTGATGTCTTAAAGCGTCGTCAATTGGGAAAATCCCTACTGGCTTATTAGATTAACGGATACTTGATAGTTTTGTTAATTTCCAAAACCCTGCCGCACAAATTCATTGCCAATTCATATTTGTAGTGTAGAATTCCGCCGTTATTGAGACCGGCCCTGATGGAGGAACAATGCGTGAGTTTTTTAGGAAAAACAGAAGAATTCTAATTATACTGCTGATTGTTGTTGTTGTGGCGTCAGCACTTTTTTATGTACGTGGTTCAAGAGCAGATACGACAAGTCAGTTCCAGACTGCAACGATCGGACGCGGCAACCTGACCGCCACGATCGGTGCTACGGGTACCGTTCGGGCAAAGCAAACAGCTGTGCTGCAGTGGCAGGCGGCGGGAACAGTCGACGCGGTCAATGCGAGCGTTGGTCAGAATGTGAGTGCAAATGAAGAGTTGGCCTCCCTGCTGAAAACCTCTCTACCTCAAAGCGTCATTATGGCGGAGGCTGATTTAGTCGACGCGCAAAAAGCGTTGGATGATTTGCTCACCTCCGATACCTCACGTGCCGAAGCGGTGATCGCGCTGCGGGATGCGCAGGAGGCTTATGACCGAGCCGCAAACTGGCGCAGGGAATTGAATGGAAGGATACACATTAAAAAGATCGTCTACAAAAAGTTTGGCAATCGGACGATTCCGATCCTGAAGGAATATCGTGGATATGCCGATAAGGAAACGATCGCGAAGGCTGATGAAGATCTTGCGCTTGCAAAAGCAAAGTTGGATGATGCGCAGCGGACGCTCGACAACCTCAGTAACGGAAACTCATCAGAGATGCTCGCCGCGCAGGCGCGCGTCGATGCGGCTCAGGCGACCCTTAATCTGGCGCGCGTTACTGCGCCGTTTGATGGCACTGTGACGGAAGTCCACCCGCTTCCGGGTGATCAGGTCGGCGCGGGCGCGACAGCGTTTCGGTTGGATAATCTCTCCAGTCTGTTTGTGGATGTGGAAGTTTCAGAAGTGGATATCAATAGCGTATCCGTTGACCAGACCGTTTCTCTTTCCTTCGATGCCATCCTTAATAAGGATTACCACGGGAAGGTTGTCCAGGTGGCAAAGGCCGGCAACGACGTGAATGGTGTTGTAAGCTTCACAGTGACCGTGGAATTGACAGATGCAGACGAACAAGTGAAACCCGGCATGACCGCGGCGGTCAATATCACTGTGGAGGAAATGCAGGATGTCCTGCTGGTGCCAAATCGAGCTGTCCGTCTGGTAGATGGTTCCCGTGTTGTGTATCTCCTGGTGGAGAACCAGCCCGTCAAAACTGAGATTAGCCTGGGTCCATCCTCAGATACGATGAGTGTCCTCGCAAGCGGTGATGTAAAGGAAGGCGATGTCGTGATTCTGAATCCGCCTGCAGAATTCGGACCTGGGGGCGGGCCGGGTGGCGGTGGGTTTGGGGATTAATCCATGTCACCTGAAAACGTAATCGAAGCCCGCGACATTCGCAAGAGCTACCAAATGGGCGAGGTGGAAGTGCAGGCGTTACGCGGCGTCTCGTTTGAGATCAAACGCGGTGAGGTGGTCGCAATCATGGGACCTTCCGGGTCAGGGAAATCCACGCTCATGAACACTCTCGGGTGTTTAGACCGGCCGAGTTCCGGCGAATATGTCTTAGATGGTGAGCCAGTCGCCTCATTGAATGACGATCAGCTTGCAAGTATCCGCAACCGCAAAGTAGGCTTTGTCTTTCAAAGTTTCAATTTGCTATCGCGCCAGACTGCAATCACCAACGTGGAATTACCGTTGCGATATTCTGGTTCTTCCGAGGGCCGCCGAGCGCGTGCCATTGAGGCGTTGAAGGCAGTGGGGCTAGGTGATCGCATGAATCATCGGCCTACCGAATTATCTGGCGGGCAGCAGCAGCGCGTTGCCATCGCGCGCGCCATTGTCAACAACCCCGCCATCATTATGGCAGATGAACCAACAGGTAATCTTGATTCAAAAGTCGGCAAAGAGATCATGAACCTTTTGCTTAACTTGAATAAGGAAAGCGGCACCACTTTGATCATCGTTACACACGATCCGACAATTGCTGAGCAAACACAACGCGTGATCCGTTTGCGTGATGGGTTGTTGGAGAGTGCCTGATGAGTCTTGGGCAAGCCTTTCTCGAAGCGCTTGAAAGTTTGAGTGGGAATAAGCTCCGCTCCGGCTTGACCGTGCTTGGAATCGTCATTGGCGTCGCGGCGGTGATCGCTATGTTAGCTGTCGGACGCGGCGCCGAACAATCCATCACCGGTTCTATTAGCGGCGTTGGGACAAATCTGTTATTTGTCTTTCGCGGGGGGCAGGACCAATCCGTCCGTAATGAACGCCCAATCACTTTGGCGGATGCCGATGCGATTGCCGATCCGTTTGCAGCGCCGTCTGTAGAAGCGGTTGCCCCTATTTTGCAGGCGAACCGCGAAATATCCTATGGTGGGGAACGTTCCACAGTTGAAGTCAACGGTGTGACGCCATCCTATTTCCCTGTGCGGAATTATGAAGTGACAGAGGGTGAATTTATCAATGAAGAGCATTTATTGGGTCGCGCCTCTGTTGTGTTGATCGGTCCTGAAGCAGCAGACACACTCTTTGGTCGGCATGAGGGCATTACTGGCGAAACGATCCGCATCGAAGGACAACCTTTCCGTGTTTTAGGTGTGCTGGCATCGAAGGGCGGTGGTTTGTTTGGGAGCGAAGATAACCGCGTCATCATCCCGTTAAGTACTGCGCAGGCTCGCTTAATTCGACGCAATACGCGCGATCAGGTTGATCTCTTATTGGTACAAGCTGTCAGTGGTGATTCTGTTCTCATGGCAACGGAAGAAATTTCCCAGATCCTTCGCCAGCGACACCGAACACCAGTCGGCGCAGATGATTTCACTGTCTTTACCCAGCAGGATTTGCTCACTACATTTCAATCGATCACGGGCATCCTGACAATCTTCCTGGGAGGCATCGCAGGTATTTCTCTTCTGGTCGGTGGCATCGGTATCATGAACATCATGCTCGTTTCTGTGACAGAACGCACGCGCGAGATTGGTTTGCGTAAAGCTCTGGGGGCGCGCCGGCGTGATATCCTCACACAATTTCTCACAGAGTCATCTTTGCTGAGTCTGATTGGAGGGATTATTGGTATCCTATTTGGCTGGCTCATTTCTTTTGCTGTGGGTCAGATCGCCGCGGCAAGTGGAACGGCATTTACGCCAGTGGTCGGTATTGATGCGGTTGCACTTGCGACGATTTTTTCGGCGGTTGTGGGACTCTTCTTTGGGATTTACCCGGCGAACCGTGCAGCCAGTTTGGAACCGGTGGAAGCGTTGAGGTATGAATGATTAATTCATGTAGGGATGAGCGGCCGCCCATCCCTACATGCCCATGATAAAATACCGTCATGCCCGATTTCAAAATTCTTATTACAGATGGACTGGACCAAAGTGGACAGTCCATCTTGCGCGCTAATGCCAACGTGGATGATCAAAGCGGAATCTCAGCCGATGATCTGCTCAAGGCGATTCCTGATTATGATGCGCTTATCGTTCGTGGCCGGACGAAGGTAACTGCTTCCGTTATGGACGCGACTTCCCGCCTCAAAGTGATCGGGCGCGCGGGTGTAGGCGTGGATAATATCGATCTCGAAGCTGCGAAGAAACATAATATCACTGTTGTCAACGCGCCGATGTCTACAACTCTTGCCGTTGCAGAATTGACGTTTGGGCTCTTGCTTGCACTGGCGCGCGAAATCCCTCGCGCTGATGCAGGAATGAAACAGGGACAATGGATCAAGAAGGAATTGGAAGGCGTGGAGCTAAACGGAAGGACCCTGGGACTGATCGGCTTTGGTCGCATCGGCGTCGAAGTTGGCAAACGCGCCTCAGCCTTTGGCATGAATATCATTGCCTATGATCCCCTCATCTCAGAAGACGATATCAAACAACGCGGCGCAGAACCTGTTTCGATCCAGGATTTATATGCATGGTCTGATTTCATCTCTTTGCATTTGCCCCTCAACGTGCAAACGAGAGATATGATCGGTCCGCTGGCATTTTCTCAAATGAAAGAGGGCGTGCGTATTATCTGTGCAGCGCGCGGTGGCATCATCGATGAGTCTGCTTTGTTGAAGGCTCTGAATAATGGGAAGGTCGCGGGGGCTGCGCTGGACGTCTTCGGGCAAGAGCCGCCTGGTTTAACGGAGACCGTTTCCCATCCACGCGTGATTGCTACTCCACATATCGGAGCACAGACCGTTGAAGCACAATCCCGCGCCGCAGAAGATATCGCCAATGAAGTTCTATCTGCTTTGCAAGATAAACCTTTGCGCTGGAAAGTATCATAGCTGATGTTATTGCGAGCCTTCGGGAAGCAAACTCCTCATAAATTGGGGATTGCTTCGTCGTCGCTCTGCTCCTCCTCGCAATGACATATTCGTTTTATGTACCGCAAACTCTTCATCCTCATTTTACTTCTCGCATTCTTAGCCGCCTGCGCCGCGCCGACTGCGAGCCCAATCCCAACACCCTATCCGCCAGAATATCTGCCAACTGTAATTGCACAGACAGCCGAAGCAGCCAACATCGCGGGGACCGGAACTGCAATTGCGCTAACTCCGACCGTTACGAAAACGAGGACGCGCTTTCCAACCTTTACACCAACAACGCCTCCCACCTCTACAGCAACAGATTATCCGTGGCACAAGCCGGCCACAATAGAGATCCAGGCGCCAGGACCAATGTCGAAGGTGATCTCACCGATCAATCTTCGCATGAACATCATTGCAGGTGAAAGTGAAAAAGTACAGGTCGATCTCTATGGGGAAGATGGTCGGCTGCTTTCCCGCACATTGAAGACTGTGCGCACATCTAGAGAGGGCGTGCTCCAAAACGTCAAGATTCCTTTTGAGATTCGTGCAACCGCAGAGATAGGACGCATCACCATCAGCACAAAGGATAAAGCTGGCAGACTACAAGCATTGAATTCGGTTCACATACTAATGCTTTCTAGCGGCGTCAATGAGATCAACCCGGCAGGGAACCCGTCTGAGCCAGTGAGCGTATTCAGCCCGATTGCACAGGAATCAATACTTGGTGGCGTTGTGAATGTGAAAGGTGACCTCTGGCCGTTCAACCTTCAGCCGGTCATCCTTGAACTGGTAGGTCCAGATGGTAATTCTATGGGCCTACGCATTCTTACGGTTGACCATATCAACCCGCAGTTGTTCGAGACGACAATCCCATATAAAGTTCGCGAACCGACTCTTGCGCGGTTGACCATTCACCAGGATGATGACCGCATCAATGGGTTGTTCTATGCCTACAGCCAGGAAGTGTTGCTAAACCCATAGATTTTAAACACAAAGGGGACGACGATCACGAAGGAAAAACCTTAAGATCCTATTCTTCGTGTACTTGGTGTTCTTCGTGTTTAGCTCTTTCACCATGCTTGCAAAATGAAAGTGCGACAGTTATAATTCGCGGGCTAAATCGGGGTGTGGCTCAGACCGGTAGAGTGTGGCGCTTGCAGCGCCAAGGTCCGAGTATCGCACTCCAAACCCAGGCAATCGGGGTGTGGCTCAGACCGGTAGAGCGCACGGTTCGGGTCCGTGAGGCCAAGAGTTCAAATCTCTTCACCCCGACTAGAGTCCACATGGTTAGCCGTTTTGGCTAACCATGTGGACTTAAATAGGCTGTGAATCAGGGGGCTTGAAATTGCAGTCCACATGGCTCTTATCCATGAGGTCCGCAGCGAGCCAAATAAGAAATAGATGCCATATTGTCGTCCTCATGGTTTTTTTCTCTTCAGATTAGTCGTAGCGAATTGAGTATTTGAATTGCCCTAACGAGAGACAGGTCGTGCACACTATCTGTTGACCATAAAAGAGAACTCGAATTTCTGCAAGCTCAGCGAAGTAAGGCATTGTCTAGTGGGTATCATTGAGCTCTTTGACCAGTCAAGGCGCGTCAACATTGTGTGATGAGACTCGCAAATACCATCAATTCGGCTTGGCGAGTGTTTTTATAGCTTCAGAGGATAAGCGGGTGTTTCAATACTCTCTTTTTTCGACGGATCGGAGATAATGTTATCGACCTTGCCTGTCAACCACAAGGTTCACTTGACCACCCCCTCGAAGAAACTTTTTGCTTTTGAACGGTGTATTTATCTTAGATTTGGGCACTTGCACCTGTCTACAACTGTATCGGCGACAGAATGGAACGGTTGACATTTCGTCAATTGACCGATGAGGTGAGGCGTCTTTACTTGGAAGGCGAATATTTCGGCGCGCTCGAAATCATCGAGCAAAATGCCGACCGCTTCCCCGAACACGCCGCACGGACGACATTTTGGAAGATATGCCTGTTGAGCCTGTGCGGCCGCCCCAACGAGGTAATATCTGTCTTCCAGCGGGCTCTCGATTCCGGTCTCTGGTGGGCAGAACGCCAATTTAGGGATACCGACCTGGACGCGGTGCGCGACCTGCCCCAGTTCAAGCACCTGGTGGAGATTTCACTTGTGAGATATCGGGAGGTGCAGACAGCTATTAAACCGGAGCGCGCTCTCTTGGTACCAGATATGCAGTCCTTATGGATGCGCTTGGAATACGGGTGGGTTCGGGCAACGCGGCAATGGAAAGGGTGATGGTGCTTGGATCTCTGACCCCAACTTTGACAGGCGGAGGACTGATAGGCTGGATGTTGGCACGCAGTACCCCACAGATTAAAAAGCATGAAACAAAAGAAAATCAGAAAAAGCCTTGATTCTCAACACAATCTTGCGAAACTGACATTCAGATATCAAGCAGCCTGTAGGCGGTTCGACATAGAGGCGGCTGTCGCCTGTTTCGCTCCCGATGGCAGACTCGAGTATGCTGGCCATGTGTACACCGGCACCGCAGAGTTGCGCAATGCTCACCTTTGGGATCGTGGCGCCCATAATGAGATCGCCTTTATTGACTTATCTGTTGTAAGGAATGTTGTCCACTGCACCATGCTGAATCAACATGAATTGCACCGTGTGCTGGGGATAGACAGCATAAGGCGTCCAGCGAAGTTTATTGTCCGAAAGAGTAGCATTACTAGCCTGCAAATTTTGACACCGGACTCAAAAAGTATGCAGGCATTCCGACAAATGGCTGCCCCGTTCTTCGCCTGGGTTCGCGCACATCAAGCTGAGGCCTGGGAACGAACAGAAATATTGGACGAGGAAGGAGGCCGTACCCTGTATGAACTCGCACATGCGTGGCAAGATGCCAAATTAGGAGCAGGGCCCTAAATGTCAATCCGATTTTATGTACATCAGATGCAAGATACCATAGCTAATTTTTTGGCTCTCTTCAAACGATTTCCACTTGTTGCGCTCGGCGAGGCACACGGCCTGCAAGAGGAGGCCGATTTCGTCATTGACTTGCTACATCATCCCGATTTTCCGAAGACTGTCAACACAATCGTTGTCGAGTTTGGAAATGCACTGTACCAGCCTCTAATCGACCGCTTTATCACTGGCGAGCCTATCGCCAATTCAGACTTACGGCCCGTCTGGCGCGACATAATTGGCAGTCCATTCGGGGGAATCACTGACGCCCCTGTCTATGAGCAGTTCTATCGCACTGTCCGCGCGATCAATCGCACCTTGCCAGCAGCACAACAAATACGCGTTCTCTTGGGCGACCCACCGGTAGATTGGAGTCAAGTGACTTCGGAAGCAGAGCTCTCCCCGTATTGGGATCGAGTTGGTCACTATGTCGAGGTTGTGGAACGTAAGGTCCTGCAACACCATCGCCGTGCGTTATTGATCGCTGGAACAATGCATTTCGTTCGCCAACTGAGGCCCGAGGGCGTCAACGAAATAGCGCAGCTCGACCAGCGTTATCCTGGCTCAACTTTTGTGATAGCGCCTCATTTGACACCTGAGTTGCCATCGAAGAAATTTGAAGTGTTTGATTCGCAGCTTAGTTCATGGCCGATTCCGTCTCTGGTAACAGTCAGGGATACCTGGCTTAATGCTATGGACGCAAATGTGTTGTTTGGTAATACTGCGGTCTACTATGACGAAGATGAGTCAGCGGAAGTTCGACGTAGCGTATTTCACCATACAGGCGACGAACGGATTAATCTCGTGTCCTTGGGCGATGTCATTGACGCGTACTTATATCTAGGTCCTTTGCGATCGCTAACCCGGTCGTGGCCCAATCCAGCTATATACAAGGGGGACCCGGCATGGCTCGCGGAAATGCAGCGTCGGCATACCCTCTTAATTGGACGACCACTCAACGAGACAATTCTATTTGCAGAGCCAGCGCCTCAATATTTGAACTGGTCGGGCGATCTGCAACCATCTTCCCAGGACTCGCAACCGCCAGAGGACAGTGATCCATGACCATTGCCTATCAACGTAAATTGATCATACTCATTCTGTTATTGCTGAGTGGGTGTCGTCCGGCAGTTCAGCCAGGGCACACCGCAATTCCTACAAAACGCTAACAGCTTCGGGCACTCAACCGGTCCTAACTCAGGTTCTTGAGAGTACTGCAAGCGCTGATCCAACGCTTGCTCGCTTCTTCGATATTAATCCTTTTACAGATATAGCAATGATGAACGCAGATGGTTCAGGCCTGCAGCGCCTCACAACCTATGGCGGAGAATATCCGGTATGGTCTCCGGGTGGAACTCGCATTGCCTTTGGTTCGGCGCGTGATGGTAATTATGAAATCTATATAATGAATGCGGATGGGACAAACCAGATTCGCTTGACCGATCATCCAGCTTATGACATGTCGCCTGGCTGGTCGCCAGATGGTAAGCATATAATCTTCGATTAAGGTTGAATCTTCAAGATGAGATCGGGGTGTTGAATAGAACCCCATACGGCATCCTCAGTCACTTCGGCGTCGACCGGATGACCGCCCAGCGGAATCGTATCCACCACTTTGTTCGTTCTAGGGTCGATCCGTACGAGAACTGTATGATCTGGAAACGGCACCGGAAATGCTTCAACGCCCCGATAGTCGCTTGTCACCCAAACATTTCCATAGCCGGCCACAATATTTCCGGCGTGATAGCCAATCGGGATGAGCTCGCCAACCATCTGATTGGTTTGCGGGTCCACTCGTGAGATGGAGTTGTCATGCCAGTTGCCCACCCAGGCGGCGCCCTCCCCAAATGCAACCCGGTGAGGTTCCGCGACCAATATATTGGCGATAACTTGATTTGTTGCGGGGTCAATACCTGTCAGCGTGCCATCGTCGTGGTTCACGACCCACACAGAGCCATCGCCAACAGCCATTCCAATGGGCGCATGCCCGGTCTTGACCGATTCGCCTGCAAGTTGATTGGTCGTGACATCAATCCTGCTGACTGTTTGATGATTGAGACCGAAATTGACTACCCAGACGAACCCCGGCGTGTAAGCCAGACTCACTGGGCCGCGAGGGACCTGGATCCTTGCTAAGGTTTCGCCGGTCTCAGGGTCGATCCGCAGGATGGAATCGATCGCATTGCGGCGATCGATATCGCCCCAACCGACCACGGACACCCACACCGCATCCTGCGTAGCAAGGATCGCTTCAAGGCCGGCGTTTTCGGGAACAGTCACCGGTAGGGGTGTTCCCACCACCTTGTCCGTCTGCGGGTTGATCTGCACGATGGAATTGCGGACAATGACCCAGAGCAATCCATTTTCGACTGCCATGGTCCATGGAGCACCGCCTACATCAATGCTGGCAATCATCCGCTTGTCGTCTGGTACTGAAGGGATGATTGCAGTTGGGGTTGGCGTCCACGTTGGCAGTTGCTGCGTTGCGACGGCGCGAGAGGCTGTCGGGGAAGGGGATATCGTCTGAGTGTCCGTGGGTGTAGTAAGGGAATTGGTGAGTGCTGCCGTGCAGGCAGCAAGCCCCGTAATTATTAACGCGACAAATGCAAGTTTAGAAGTGAACATGAAAGACCTCCTTGGTTTAACAACTCCTGATTTGGCATCAATGTCACAGCTATACATAGAATACACTATAGCGCTTCAAACAGTTCCCAAACTGAGATTCATTTCAATTTTGGTGGCCGAGAACGTCATAATCGGGACCACTACATAAACCGGCTGGACAAGCAACTGTCTTTTCACCATCATTCGTAATCTGATGTCTGATGGCATCATTGGGAAACCTGGATGGTTTGGACACCAACCGATAACGCGAGTCAATCGAATTTAATTCTTTTTTAGCGTTATTGTCCCCATGTCATAAAAGAGGAACCATAATCATCGCGGTGGTGTAAAGAGATGAGTCACTGGAATCTATACTGGCCCGTATCCATCCCTCCAAAAACTCTAGAAGCTGACTGTTTCCTCTTGGGAGAAACGTCATGAGAACATATGGACACCAACTAGCCTACCTGCTACTGACTACAGTATTAATTCTTGTTTCAACTGCATGTCAGCCTCAACCACAGATCGTTGCCGCGACTCCGACAGTTGTATCAGACACCCCCCTTGCTGTTTCCACTTCCACCTTAATCCCGCTGAAAGATTCTGCTTCCATGAAGATTGGCAAGGTCATTCCTCTCGGGGAGGAGAGTTTTCCTTTCGGTCTGGCATTTGCGCGGCAGAGCTTATGGGTGTTAATGCGGCAGCCTTCATTTCTCCCGGACGCAAATCTGCCGGGATCTATTTTGCAGATTGGTCCTGTGAATGGCCAAATTGTTGGTAAGCCGATTCAAATTGACTTTGATCCCTGGAGTTTCGCAGTTACAGAAGATGCTATTTGGGTCGCGAAGAACGGTCCAGCAGCTGTCGTGCATATCGATCCCGAAACTCAGCAGGTTGTGGCAACGATTGAGATTGATGCCAGCCTCGTAGCGGCAGATTCCCATAGTGTGTGGGTTTCCGGTGCCGGCGAAAATGCCGACAATGCCAACACTGTCTCGCGTGTGGATGCAGTGACGAATCGCCTAGTTGGCACTCCAATCCCGGTAGGAAACGAGCCTCTCCAGATGGTGGCAGGAGCGGGTGCTGTATGGGTTGGCGCTCACGGTGGTCCTCCAGCTATCACGCGCATTGACCCTGCCACCGGTAAGGTGGTAGCGACCATCGAAGTGGGCTTTGTGATACATGGGCTTACCACTGGTCCGGATTCGGTTTGGGCTGTCGATTATCATGGACAGAAAGTGGTACACATCTCACCGCAAACCAATCAAATAGTCGGTAAACCTATTCCTGTGCCTTTCGCACCTTCTGCAGCGGCTGCCTCCGCTATGGATGCCTGGACCGGTGTACGCAGGTCGCGGAATTTTATGAATCTAACGGATGATCGCGTTGTGCGCATCGACCTGCGTACAAATGCCATCGTTGATACGATCCACGTTGGCGGTGGCCCGATCGCGATGGTCTTCGCGGATGGCTCACTATGGGTAGCCACTGGCAATCCTAACCAGATTGTGCAAGTCATCCCACAAGCTTTAGCTACGGCTACACCATGATAACTTATAGTGACCCTTTCGCAATTGACTTGGTTAGAAGCTGTTATGAACTTTAGAGGACATGAGCAATGGTTTTGACAAAGGTTTGTAGCATCAGGATGGCAAACGCCAGAAAGTGAAGGCTACGGAAGGTTTCAGGCAGTCTTTCAAAGTCACGAGCCAATCGACGAAAACGAGTTGTCCAGGCAAAGCTACGTTCTACCACCCAACGTCTGGGCAAGAGCACAAATCCCTTCTTGGCTTCAGGAAGCTTCACAACCATTAACTCAATACCTGCTTGTTGGGCATCGTTTTTTGGCTCGTCACCTGTATAGCCTTGATCGACATATGCGATTTCAACAGAACGCTGTGTTGCTGCTTGGACGGCTTCTGCCAACTCTTTCACTTGTGCACGTTCCTGTTCGTTGGCGGGTGTGACATGCGCTGCCAGCAGCAAGCCCAACGTATCTACGGCGAGATGGATTTTGCTGCCTTTCTTACGTTTATAGCCGTCATATCCAGCTCGTTCTCCACTTTCCGGAGTGGATTGAACAGTACGACCATCGAAAATTGCGGCTGTAGGTTGCTCGTTCTTGCCTTTGGCCAAGCGAATTAAGGCTCGTAAGTCATGCACCATGTCTTCAAAGACGCCAGCATCAATCCAGCGCTGGGCTTGTTGATACACGCTGTACCACGGCGGCAAATCATGCGGCATCAACCGCCATTGAGAGCCCGTCCGCACAATCCACCGCAAGCCATTGAATACTTCACGTAAATCATGCTCGCGTTGGGGTGCATCTTCTTTCATCAAGATCAAATATGGAGCTACAAATGCCCATTCTTCGTCCGTTACATCGCTGGGATATGGTTTTCTCGACATTCGCCAAGTCTACCATCCCATAAGTGCATAACAGGCTCTAGGCTAAGATTGTGAACCCAAACTGCTGGAGAATTGAGATGAACATTTTGAATATTGGAACAACGGCTACACTGAAACCAGAATAAGGGTAAAGGGGTTTTATGGAAGCATTGGAGTTCTATAAGAAGCAGGATCTGTTTTCCGACCCTGGCGAATATGCAAGCCGCTACGCGGAACTGCCCACGGAGATGAACGCGCTTCATGCAGCCATCAATGAGCTTTTGATCCACAACTGGAAGGTAGAACGCGACCGGCCGGGATGGATCAAAGCCCATCCGCAAGAAGTGGATGTCTTTACCCGCCCTATTCGTAAGGTGCTCGGAAAAGTGATTTCATTGGGTCCGGAGCCCTGGAACCAGCCGAGGCCGCCTGACAGAAGAGTGGTGATCGACTGCCGGCATTTTTCGCTCCTGTTGTGCTCAGTGCTACGGGAGAGAGGCATCCCAGCCCGGACGCGCTGCGGATTCGCTACGTACTTGGAAGAAACGCACTGGATGGATCATTGGATTTGTGAGTTCTGGGACGATGAACGACGCTGCTGGGTGATGGAAGATGCTGACCTGCAACTGCATTCCGTTCCGTCCAACCAGTTCTACACAGGGATACATGCCTGGGAGATGAGTCGGAAAATCCCTTCTATGGCACGGCAGTTTGGTTATAGTAAGGAAGAGCAAGAGCGCGGCGCATGGGTCGCGCGTGCGAACCTGGTTCGTGATTTCGCCGCCCTCAATGGATTTGTGAGTGTATCTGGAGATTCGTGGGGTTTGGGAGAGGTCACAGACGAGAAATTGACTTCAACAGATCATAAGGTGCTAGACGAGATGGTCAAGCTTGGGGATGGCAATGCCACCTTTGAGCAACGTCAAGCGCTTTACGTTGCATATCCGGAATTGCGTCCAAGTGAGAAAATAAATCACTTTGATTACCTTTTCATGAATCAAGCCAGGGAAATCCAGTGGAGCGAGAGCTTATGAGGGGCCCTAGAGCGGTACAGTCTGCCCCGTCCCGTAGAGAAGGCTTCATCAGTTTGAGCTCATGACTTTAAGCTTCCGTCGTTTAGATAAAAAGAGTGCCTCGGCGATCCTGGATTGGAAGTATGACCCACCTTATGATATCTACAATCTGGCTTCCCCCGATCCAGAGGCTACATTAAAGTACTTACTTGATCCGCAAAATGCTTTCTATGGCATCTGTGGGCAGCAAGGTCAACTCAACGCGTATTCCTCTTTTGGGCCGGATGGACAAGTGCCTGGCGGAGATTACAGCGCTCCAGCACTGGATATTGGTCTGGGCATCCGTCCAGATTTGACCAGACAAGGACAGGGCCCGGAATATGTCAAGGTGGTGATTGATTTCACTTGCCGCACATATAGGCCAGATCGACTTCGCGTCACCATCGCGGCTTTCGATAAGCGGGCACTACGAGTTTGGGAAAAAGCAGGCTTTCAACTCGTGCAAAAGTTTCGAGGAGGATGGGCAAACATGGAATTCGTGATCTTGATTCTAAGGATCGTCGGTAAAACTCACGGCTGATTGTCGTCCACCGGCACAGCTTTGAGAATCGAAAAAGAGAACGGAGTCGGCAGTACCCATAAGAGCCGAAATCCGGCAGATCACGGTATTCCCCACCTACCTCCACAATAGTTCGGGCATGGTCTAAATCCAGGCTGGCATGTGGTCGGTAAATGATACGCGGATTGAGGAACGGTATATAGCTATCATCCGTTAGAGCTTACAGGATTGGCTGCCTTTTCTCGTGCTGGGTCACAGGCTGCGCCTGGAGGGCTAGTGAACAAAAATAAAATGCTTGCTCCGCCAATTGTCCCAGCGACTAAATTGCTGATCAAAACTGTTACCATCATCGGCCCGATCGGGCGCCATATCACTGACAGAGACTTGGCCACTGCAGTCGATTGAGTTGAGCCATAAAGAACCAGCGCCGTGAAGAAGTAAGCTAGAGCGGTCACAACTCCACCGACGATCGCCCGCCAAAATAGTCCCTGAGTTCGAAGGGACAGACCGATTGCAATCCCAAAAGTGAATGACACCAGGAAGCTCGTGACTGCGAAGTGCAATGCTATACCACCCGGCAGACGGAGTCTATCCCCAAATTGGCTTCCAACTAGACCCGCAAATAGGAATCCAATCGCGCCTACTCCTGCTAGAAATATTCGCGAACCCCGCTGAGTAAGTGAGTGGGCTAGTAGGCCAAAGAGGCCTCCAGCGATCAGGTAGCTGCTCCAAACCAGTGGCTGTGTAAACATGAATGTAACCATACAATGAAATGGCAGGGTAAGCCCGTAGAGGCGAATCTGCTCACTGCCGTTCATACAGACGGTCGCAGATGGTGGAATTGGGTAAGGCCAGACGACCCCTAAGGGGAAACTAGCCATAAGACCAATCAGGAGTCCGCCTAAACAAATTGGCAACCAGTATGACCAGCCTGATCGACTTCTACTGTCAGCCACCATTCCTCCTTCCCGGAATAAAGCGTTGCAATCTATCTGTTTGAAATACACCGCTGAGGGAAAAAAGGTTACATTTTCACACTGTTGCCATCCCGTAAATGTTCAATCGTGCGTAAGTCCCGCGATATTATAATAAGTCTGATGTGGATTGAAAAATGGTTGAAGAAAAGGAATATTCTCCAAATTGTAAGTGCCAACAAAATTTTCAAAAGCAACCCGTTGGATCTGAGCTTGATAGATTGCCTACGCTATTGTTATGGCCCGCAGAGAGGAAAGTTACCGATGGCTCCTCAACCACTTATCAGCTCGACCGGAAGTTTATTGGCAGACCGTACGATACGAGGGATCGTTCATCTTTTTGAGTCCTTACTTCCAGGCCGCATTTGCAGTTGGTACGTTGAGGGAAGTTACGCCACGCAAAGCGCTGTTGACACAAGCGACCTGGATCTCATCCTGGTTCTCCATGCTCCCTTGGTCACAGAGGAGGAGCAAACCATCATAGCCAACCTTCTTGAAGCCTGCCAATATATCAGTTCACTGGAGCTTGATATTACAGTGACAGATTTGGAAACCCTACAACGATCTGCCGATTCGATGTTCAAGCTCGGGGCACGTTTACTAGCTGGCACCGAGATTCGCGATACCATTCCTCTTATCCCCATTGCTTTGTGGGCAAGACAACGCATGCACGCCGCTTTCTGGCTTAGGATTCACGTTTTCAATCGTCCAGAACCTGTTGTCGCACCTATTCCATTTCCAGATTCTGCCGATAAATTCTATGGCTACGCGGCACGCCGAACCCAACGTGCTGACGGAACGGAGGTCCTCACAACCCGCGACCTCATCCGGGTTACTGGCTGGATTGCAACAGCACGGATTGCCTATCAAGCACAACAGTATGTCGTGGATAAGCGCTCGTGTGTGGCGACCTATCGAGATGTGATTGGAGACGAATGGACAGACTTACTCGTCACAATCGACCAACGATGTTGGCGAGACTGGCACTATCTCATTCCTGGTAATAAGGAAGAACAAGAAGAACTCCAAGCAATATGCCGCCACGTTCTGGCGTACGAAAATCATTTCCTCACAGTGTATGATCAGTTCTTGGCGGATGAATTTACAAGTAAAGACACCTGTAGGCATGGCAGCGAAGCAACTTCTCAGACGATGGTAAGAAAAGCCAAATTCAAATACAACCTAAAGTCAAGATATCCGTTTTGGCCAAATAATGCGGGCGGCCGGCTGCTCTTCTTGTCCGAGCGATCTTCTATTCCAGTGGAGTGCCAGCTTACCATTGACGGTGGTGAAACCTAAGATGGCTAAACGGTGTATATATATCGATAAAAATGCCTCGACCTATATCCTTTCTGCCTTTGGATCAAAGTGATCTGAAAATTGCCGTGCAAAGCGCACTGGCTGCTGTACTATGCTTGGGACTACCAACAGGACTTTACTTCTGGTTAATTACTTTGCAGAGATTGTCACCATCTCCTGGGATCGATCGTCTTGTGGATTTCTTTTCAAATTATTTGGTGCCGCCCATGCTATTAGGAAGGCTCGGCGCCATCGCATGGGGTTTCCTCTTAAGCAAAATTAGCGGATATCGTCAGTGGTGGTGGCCAGCTCTCGCGAGCATGGCTGGATTTTGGCTGGGTGACTTTGCGCTTTATCATGGATGGTTGCCGGACTGGGTCCGCGCGCTTTCCCCGCGTGGCCTTTCACCGCCTGTACATTTTGGAATCACATTAGCAATGACTGCTCTGTCCGTCACGGTCTGTACGGGCGTGCTGCTCGGTTTCACTTTGCTGAGTTGGAAAGCCAGCTTGATGTTAGCAATAAATACAGGATCAGCAGCCACACTGGCAGCCGTGGTGACTCTGATTATTCTCGACAGATTTGGGATTCGGGTCGGCAGTGGAAACGCGGCGATGCCAAAGGCAACGGCAGTTGCTACAATGGCTGCTGCGCTTGCAGGAGGGGTCGTGCTGGGAGTCGTGTTTAGCCGTTATGCCCGGACAGGATCGTCAGATCAGCATGTTATCTCGGATCAAACCTCAGCTACAGGAGGATAGGCCTGTTTTCCCAATCTGCTCCTGTACCGGTTGATGCTGTTACCGGTCTCCTCGCTGCGTTCAACAATTATCCACTCGTGGCGCTGGGTGAGGCGCATTGGCTCCAGCAAGAAGCGGATTTGATCGGCCATTTATTGCAGCATCCGGACTTTGCTCTCACGGTGCAAACCATCGTTGTTGAGTTTGGCAACGCGTATTACCAGTCAGTGATTGACGGGTTTGTCGCAGGCGAGGTAGTAGCCGATGTTGAGCTTCGCTGGGTGTGGCGCAATGTGGGCGGAGCAGGACAAGCCTTTGAATCGCCTATCTATGCCCAATTCTTTCATACCGTGCGTGCGATCAACCAGAGCTTGCCATCCGACCAGCAACTACGGGTTTTGCTGGGCGATCCGCTGGTGGACTGGCAGTCTGGCCCGCGTGAACCCGCAATATGGAAACAATTCAATCGAAGAGATGCACATTACGCCGAGGTGGTAGAAGGTCAGATTCTCGCCCATGCACAACGAGCACTCCTAATTGCGGGTGCAAGCCATTTTTCCCGGATTTCCGATCTCGATCCTCGAGATGGCAATGTGGTTCAACGCCTGGAGCTAAAATATCCAGGGGCTGTTTTCGTCGTGGTACCGCATGTGATTTTTGAAGAGACAATCGCAGTTCGTCCAACTGAGGTTTCCGATCTGGAGAAGCAGCTTGCCTCCTGGCCGATTCCCGCCTTGGCGACCGTTCATGGAACGTGGCTGGCAGAGATTCCGGCTTATCTTCATTTCGACAACCTCGCGAAGATCATTGATCCGGATGGGACCGAACGGTTAGTTCGTTTTCCATATATCGGGCGGGATGGGAATCCCATTACCGAAGTGCGACTAAGTGATATGGTTGATGCGCTTCTTTACTTGGGACCGCAGCATAAGTTAACCTTTACACCGCCTGAACCACGTTAAAGCCAAGCTGAGGATGTAACAGAGGGATCAATAAGGACATAACCCCGCCGCAATTCGTAGGGATAAAGTGAATGAAGTGATCCTGGCCCCAAATGTTGCGTTTAGTTACTAAAACTCCCAGGTTGTAGTATGAGAGGCGTGCTCTCTGTCCATACGTAGCAATGAAACTTTCTCTCTCGTCGGCGGACACGGCGCCATGCAGAATGGGCGTGGGGAGAACCGCGGGCGACTCAAGATCTGGATCTTGTCGTCAAAATCCCCATCAAATCCATCAACAAATTGTCAAAAGAACTGAAGAAGAGAGACATGCTTATTCCTGCCGAGATCATTCTGGATAACATCTTGGAAGACCGGGCGGATATTCCAATCAATGCGATTCACATGTACAGTGGACTCAAAGCCGATTTGTATCCGGTGCGGGAAGGGGATGAACTTCGACAAAGCGCATTTCAACAACGGGAACAGGTGGATTATGGTCCTCCCATTGGAAAAGTGTATATCCATTCACCCGAGGATCTTATTCTGTATAAGCTCATGTACTTTGGGCTCAGCCAGCAATCGAAACACTCCCGAGACATCGCAGCCATTCTCAAGTCAAAGAAAAACGAGCTTGATATGAACTACATTGAGGGATGGGCAGCTCGATTAGGATTGAGTTCGCTATGGAAGGAGATGCTTGACAATGTTTCTTGAGAGCCAGCACGCCTAGATGTAGGACGCGATGCAAAACTCCACTCTATAATGACAGATAGTATGTTATACTGTGAATAGGTCATAATGACCTGTTTGGAGTTGGATATGGAGACAATTAATATTTCTGAAGCGAAAAGTAAGTTCTCAGAATATCTTTCCCGCGCGGCCGGTGGCGAGCGCTTCATCATTGTCAGACGTGCGCGCCCACTGGCCGCACTCATTTCAGCTGGAGACTTAGAGCGTCTGGAGCGTTCGGCTGAGATCACGCGCCGGTTAGCACAAACGCTTGGACAATCGCAGAAGCTCTTAAAAAAGATTGAAGCAGGGAAAGCTCATCCTGCCATGGCAGCTTTTGGCTTATGGCAAGATGAAGAAGACTTGGAAGATCTAGAGTCCCAAATTATGAAAAATCGACAACGCGGTTCATCGCGCCCACGTGCCAAGCTATGATCATTCTCGATACTGACCATTGCATTGCTATACTTCGTCAGAGGTTAAATTTGGAGAACCATGTAGCACCGGATGATGAACTCTTCATCACTTCCATTACGGTATTAGAATTGACTTATGGTGCGGATCGTTCTAAACATCGAGAAGACAATTTGGCTCGACTTGAAGTCTTATTCGCTGCGTTTACAGTCTTGTCCTTCGATGAAATGGCTGCGCGCCGGTGTGGTCATCTCAAGGCGACACTGGAAGAGCAAGGTGAGCCACTCGATGACTTGGATCTTCAAATTGCAAGTATTGCACTTGGCTATGATTTGCCTCTCGCGACCAACAATACAAAGCACTTCAAGCGTGTAAAAGATCTAAGAATCGAAAATTGGATTCAAGGGGCGAACTAAAAAGCATACTAGAGATATCGCCGCAATTCTCTGATTTAGATTATATCGAGCAATGGGCGGCTCGATTAGAATTGAGTTCGGTCTGGAAAGAAATGCTTGACAACGGTTCTTGAGATCCAGTAAGATGCGTAAGGAACGTCGAACATCAAAAAGTGGTATGATTGACGTACTCGGAATTCAATTTTCGACCCATTAGAGCACGGTTTTAAGCTCATCGTAGTCCACATGGTTTGGTGTTTTTCATAATCATGTGGACTACAGTTCAAAATTTCTGAAACTGGTTCGGGTCCGTGAGGCCCCGCGTTCCCCTATGCAGGGGACTTCGCAAATCTCGGTACCCCGACAGAGAAGACTCCCTCTTGGGGAGTCTTTTTTTATTCGCAAGTCCGAGTTGGCGCTTTACCTCGAGTGACCTGTGAAATATTGAGAGTGGTTGCATGGAAGGTTACCCTGTAACAAACAGTGACGAAATTAATATAAAAGCAGAGCAGTATACACATGTAAAATAAGAGGATGAATACAGGACAAGATTATCTCCTGATTGTAGAGGATGACCGCGATATTTCGAGACTATTGGATGCCGCGCTGACGTTTCGGGGCTATCGCGTGATCGTGGCTCATAATGGCCAGGAAGCTCTTGAGGTTATTCAGATCAAACGCCCGGCAATTGTCATTACCGATATTATGATGCCCAAATTGGATGGTTTCGGGCTCGTTCATCGCCTGCGCATCCATCCTGAGACCTGTGATATCCCCGTGGTTTTTATCACAGCCACCTATGTCGCACCTGAGGACAGGGAGTTTGCCTTGAACATTGGGGCAACTCGTTTTATCCAAAAGCCGGTTGACCTGGAGAAGTTCGTGGGGATAGTTTCAGATGTCTTAAAACAAGACAGGCCACCTGTGATCGAACCACTTAAGGAATTGCAGTTCTTCGAAGGATATCGAAGGCGGCTCAAAATCAAATTGGAGCAAAAAAATAAGCAAATCGCTCGAGAAGAGCATTTGCTCGGGACTCATTCAAAAGCCGAAGATCAACAACTTCAGGTATCTCTTCGTTTGGCGAAGCGAGAACGGGATGAATTAAGGCAATTGCTCGAACAAGTGCACGAGCAGCTTGAAAAATACAACAAGGCGGAAAATTAATGTATTAGCCCCAAAATAGGAATGGTCATAGGATGTAGAGCTAAGCGAAGTTAGATACTTATCTGCTTGAGCCGTAAAATCCGGAACAGTTCGAAAGTGGCGAAGTATTTGTCGAAATTATGAGATAAAGAGAGTGGGTGTTTGAGACTGTAAACCAGCTCTATTGACATATATAGCTCGGATCTACGCTTGGTTTTTCCCAAAAAGTCAGAGCCATTTGCACGGCGCAGGGTGAAGAACGTGCCACCCAATGTCCATTGTCGGGGAATTCGTGAAAATAGGCGTGAGTTAAATCTCCAGCCACCATCCGTCCCCAATCAGGCGGAGTGATCGGATCACCCTCTCCAGCTAATATTAATGTGGGCAAATCGCTTGACACAGGAAGATTCTCACGAGGGTCGGGCGGTGTCCCTGTCCATTCTCTGCATACCGCAAACAGCGGTTGGACGCTATCCGGAAAGAACGCAGCGATCTGTGGTTGTACACCTTGTGCAGCAGCATAGGCCTCTTCCGGCGCATTGAACGGGAACTCCTCGGAACATTGAACTGCCATCTGCATCCCCAATGCACCGGAGGCATCAAAATAGAGGGCCAGTCTTTCCCTCAAGATGTCATATTTTCGATCACGGATGTCATAGATCATTTGAGGCATGGATGCGGTTACTGCCGGATTGTAGAGTCCGACAAACAGAACATCGATTAGTAGTCCACCATTCAATTGCACATTTTGAGTATCACTTTCTATATAGAGCGATACCCAAACGGGATGAGCGTTCAATTCATCCACCAGCTCATAAAAAACAGCGCGCAAATCGGGAAAAGAACTATTACAGTTTGGATCTGCCGCGCAGCGGTCGAAGAAGACATTAAACGCTCGCTCCGCATTCGGCGCAAGAGACGTGTAAAGATTCACCTGAAGCGGATACGCGGAATCGAGCACTGCGCTCCGCACTGCATTTGGATAATCGCGCATCAATGTTAGGGCTAGACGAGTACCGTACGAAATGGCATATAGATTCAATTTGTCATATCCCAAAACGAACCGCAAGTCGTTTATATCTGCAGCACTGGCTGCGCTGTTGTAGGCAGCAAGGTCGACTCCTTCAGCGATCAGCCGATCACGGCAGCGATGGAAGGCATGAATAATAATCTGCTTGGATTCTTCGGGGGATAACCTTCCCCCGAGCAACGCTGGGACGATTGCACTACGTTCCGGACAATCCAGACGAGGGCGCGAGTATCCTGTCCCACGTTGATCGAAAACGATGAAGTCGCGTCGGTCTACTATCGCGTCCATTCCCTTGCCCAATAGATAGCCAGCCGTATTAAGCCCCGATGATCCAGGTCCGCCGGATAATTTAATCACTGGATCTAAATTCGGAGTACCAGAGCGGTTTCGGAAGATCGCGACATGCAAAGAGATTTGTCGAGTATCAGGCCGTGTCCGGTTCTCAGGCACGATCAAATATCCACACTCCGGGTTATACCCTCGGGGAATGGGGAAGGCACAAGGTGCTGATTCGAACCTTGGCTGATAGCTGATTGGGGTTGGTGTAGGAGTAAACCCGGGCTCAGACGGAGTTGCAACCTTTATTTCTAAGGTAGGTTTAGGAATGTGAACAACCGCGAAAGGAGGAGAAGGGGTAGGTGTGGGCGCGTAACAGGCAAAAATTCCCAGTGAAAGGCATAGAACAAGTAACCTACTATTACGGTTTTTCATTCTACATACGGATTCGGCGTCCCATCTTTCGGGCTCAGGATCCTCACCCGATTCGTTTCGACAAACACATGTCCAGCATCGGAGATGATGGGAACGGGTACATGCTTTCCATCCAGATAATGCATGGGGTCCACTTTCCATGGCCCTTTAGTGGTGAATGTATCTTTCGTCCCAGCGAGAAACGGCGTCGCGTTGGTGCCAAATGTAAAGAATTGGGGATGATCGAGGAATGTCCAACTCTTCCACAACTCATAATCGGAGGTCCTCATCGTTTTGACTTTATAACCCTTCGCATATTTGGCCGTTGAATTCAACTCCAGGGTGCTGCCGCCGCAGGTGTTCTCCCATAATACCGGTAGCTCCTTGTTTCGATTCACATCTCTGATAAAGTCCCAGCAGGTGTTTGTGCCTTTACCGTTAGTAAAGGCCGTATGACCTTTCGTTACTCCAGCCCATGCCTTTTTGATGAAGTCCATTTCCTCTGGCGTTAATTTATCGAAATCTGCATGTCCGTAATAGGATAGAACCAATTGCTTGAACCAAAACCTCTGAAGTGGCTCGGTCAGTCTCACACCACGGCGCGGTTTGAAGGGGACCATCTCCGGCCAGCCCTGCTCGTTTTTGAGTCGGTCATTATCTTCGAACAAACCGCGCGGCACAGACCTATTCCAATCCTTGCGGAAGTATTCACTCGTCTGGTAATCGTGCAAAACGAATGCGAAGACACCATTCGGCCGCGGAGGCAGCAGGGGCTTCGACAGTATGGGATTGGCTACGCCGTTGATATCGATTTGGAAAGGCATAATTGATTCCAGAGTATATATCGGTTAGATTAAATTCAGGTCAGTGCCTTTAAGTAAATCGTTGGTTGAGTAGCCCCGCGGGATCGGGTGCAATTGTACGCCCGAGCATCATGAGCTACTCGACCACCACGTGAGATGACTGTTTTCGCTGGGAACAATTCTGGCCGTCTTACGTCTAATAATTGCACGTCCAAAGCGTGTTAGAATCCCTTAATCCATACCTCATGACAGAAATAACACTTGACCAACGCTCTGCCCGTCGTTTTGATTTCTCGCGCGTGCGAGATATTTTATTTCGTCCACGCCAGGCACTTCAGGAGATCAGTTCCGAGTCACGCGCCACCTGGCTGACTCCAATGTTGGTGTTAAGCATCACCGCGGCTCTCGTCGTCTTTGTTGGAGGCTATCAAAAATCACGCGCGGCGATGATGGGTGAAATCACTCTGCCTCCTGATTGGCAATACTGGACGCCTGAGATGCAGAATAATTACATGCAAGCCCAGCAGGCCACACAAGGATCGACCTTTCTTTATGTATTTCCCCTTGTCGGTGCGTTGACAAGCTTATGGGTGGGCTGGATATTGTTCGCGGGCTTACTGCACTTCGGCTCAACCTTGTTGGGAGGGCGCGGCTCGATGCAAAGCGCTTTGAACATCGTTGCCTGGGGAAGTCTTCCCTTTGCAGTGCGCGATCTTCTGCGTGTGATCTTCATGTTATCGACAGGTCACGCCATTATCAGTCCAGGTCTTTCAGGTTTTGCTTCCAGCACCGGGTTCGTTTCGCAGTTGTTGATGCACTTTGATATTTTCCTCATTTGGAACATCATCCTGTTAGTCATCGGCTTTGGGATTGCAGAGGGGCTGTCGCGCGGCAAAGCGGTGATGGGTGTTTTGGCTATCATACTCCTGGTACTTTTTGCGCAGTCTGGAATAGGTGCATTGTTATCCGGCCTTGGTGGGGGTGCGGTTCAGCGTCCGTTTTTCTAAGATGACATCGAAACCATTTATCTACATCAAGGGATTAAAGAAGTATTTCAAGATGGGCGGGTCAACTGTGCGCGCGCTCGACGGACTAGATCTCAACATTGAAGCAAATACCTTTACTGTCGTTATGGGCCCATCCGGTTCTGGCAAGAGTACGTTGCTTTATTTGCTGGGCGGTCTGGATCGGGCTACTGCTGGTGAGATCTCAATTGCTCGTCAACGCCTGGATGAAATGGATGAGAACGCGCTGGCGCTCTTTCGCCGGCGGACCGTTGGGTTCGTGTTCCAATCGTTCAACCTCATCCCGAGCATGAGCGCGTTGGATAATGTCGCGTTCCCCATGCAGTTCGCCGGGATCACGTCGATGCAGCGGAATAATCAGGCGCGCAATCTATTGGGTCAGGTTGGTCTCAGTGACCGCACGGATCACCGTCCCACTGAACTTTCCGGTGGGCAACAACAACGTGTGGCGATCGCGCGGGCGCTTGTCAACAATCCCAGCTTGATACTTGCCGATGAGCCGACAGGCAATCTGGATACCTCCAGCGGCGCGGCGGTAATGCAATTACTTTCAGACTTGCATAACTCTGGTCGAACTGTACTTGTCGTGACGCATGACCCGCGCATGACGCGTTTTGCCACCCATAAGATTTATCTTTTGGATGGACGTTCCGTACGTGAAGCAGAATATCAATCCGCCGCGCTGGAATCGACTGAAGTATCTTAGCTCACAAGATATTGGAACTTAAACAGGGACAACAATGAAACCTGCATTTCCTCGACTTGCATCGTTATCGATGCTTTTTGTTATGGTAGCCGTAACTATTCCTTATCAAGCGAATTCCATTTTTGGATTTTCACAAAATGGATTGGAGCGTCAATCAAATTTGCTGCAGGTATCGACGCCCACAGATACGCCTACGAATACACCCGCGCCGACCAACACTCCAACATTGACTGCAACCAACAAACCAACGAATACTCCCGTGGGTTCTTTCATCCGTCCTCAGATCGGTGTGGCGAACTACCGGACGAATCCTGTGAATGTCCAATATGGACAGGATTTCAAATTATTTGTTAGGCTGAGAAATGAAGGACATGCCCATGCTTACAATGTGCAGGTATCGTTTACCTCGGCAGATTTCATCCCACTCAAGAATGGGGGTGTAAATATCGTAGGTGATTTAGTCTCAGGCAACTCCACCGATCTTGAGCAGTTGCTTACTGCCTCTACCTATCTTTACGGGAAGACGTTTGCGCCTGTGGAAATGAATCTATCCTATGCTGATGCGAGCGGTACAGCCTATACCGAGAAATTTACGTTGAATATCTCTGTGGCGGGTGGTGGTTTTGTTAATGTTGCTACATCCACGCCGACAGGCGTAAAAAGTTCACAGTTAGTCATTACAAGTTATGCGGCCAACATCGATCCATTGGAACCGGGCGAACAATTCAACCTGACGATGACGGTTCAAAATACCGGGAATATTCCAGCCCAGCGCGTGACAATGATTGTGGGAGGCGGCTCAGGCGGGACAACGGGCGGGACTCCACAGCCCGGCGGAGTCTCGGGTGGAAGCGGTGAGTTCACGAACTTCGCACCGGTTGGCGCGTCCAATGTGCAAACGCTCGGAGATCTACCAGCTGGAGAGATGATACAAGCCAGCCAGAGTCTGATTGTCAATGTGTCCACGAATCCCGGCGCCTACCCCATGAAAGTGACGTTCTCGTATCTCAACGATAAAAATGAAGTCATCAACGATGAGCAAGTTATCACGTTGCTTGTCTATAGCCTGCCCAATGTGGAGGTCAGTTTTTATCGTCCACCGGACCCATTTTTTGTGGGTCAGCCTGGAGCACTGCCGATTCAAGTTGTCAATCTTGGAAAACGTTTGGCTGTGCTGGGCACGATGAAAATCGAATCAGCGGATGGAATGATCGAAAACGGCACCAGCCTGATCGGGTCGCTGGATACAGGCGGCTACTTCACTCTGGACTCTACGTTCTTCCCAGATAAAGCGGGAACGGTCACTCTTGATATCACGATTGACTATACCGATGATTTCAATCAGGCGCGCACCATCACCCGCACCCTGGAAGTTGAAGTGATGGAAGCCTTCATTGAAGAACCGACACCCGATCCCTCTTTGGGTGGAGGCGAAGTCATTCCAATTTCTACTGAAGAGAATGCACTGCAAAAAGTCTGGCGATTCATACTGGGATTGATCGGCTTGGATAGTGCGCCGCCCTCAAATGGCGATCCAGGCATTGTTCCGATAGAACCTCCACGGGACGTTCCTCTGCCTGGACCAAACCCTGGCGGTGGAAAAGGATGATTGCTAAGATGAAACCTTCCTGCTCCCTGCGCCGTCCTCGGCGCAGGATTCGCCGCCGAGGACAGCGGCTCAAGCGAGCCAACATTTATCAATATGAAACCTCTTGATCTCGTCCGCCTCATTTTTGGAAACCTGGGCCGGCGCAAAGCTCGCGTTGCACTCACTGCCATCGGCGTGGTGATTGGCACGTCGGCGGTTGTGATCCTTGTCTCGCTGGCGATTGGTTTGCAGAGAAGTGCCAACGAACAGCTCTACGGCATCGGTGATCTGACTCAAATTCAAGTGAGCCCGGCATATGAAATGATGGAAGGTGGAGGACGAAGGGTTGTGCAAGTTGGAGGGGGTGGCGTGAAAGATCCTGGTCAGCCTCAACCTGCAAAGCTGCTCACCAATTCTGCTCTTGAAGAGCTGCGCGCAATACCCGGCGTGGAGTCTGTCATTCCGCGCGAATATCTTATGACTGGTGTCCTCCTTAAATATCAGAAGCTGGAAGCTGGCATAGGTGTTATCGGCGTTGAGACAAATGATCTCGCTAGCCTGGGTCTGGAGGCAAATGAAGGAGGAACGGAGTTAGGACGCGGCGTTGTAGTGATCGGTGCGATGGTGCCGAACAATTTCTATGACCCTCACATTCGTCCCGGGCAAGAGCCACCTCCACCGCCCCAACTGTATGGGCAACAGATCCAGTTTGTTGTCTCGAAATATGATGCTCAAGGCAATGAGATTCGCAAGAACCTCAGTTTGCGCGTGACTGGCGTGCTCAAAGAGACGCGCGGCGAATCAGACTGGACCGTCTATTTTCCGCTGGATCAAATTAAGTCACTCAACGAATGGGCACAGGGACGGCGCATCAATTACAACAAGGAAGGCTACAGCCAGGTAGTTGTCAAAGTTCAGGATGTAAATCAGGTGTTGGACATCTCCGAACAAATTACTCAAATGGGTTTTCAGGCCTTCACACCGCAATCGTTCGTGCAGGGGATCAATAATTTCTATGTGATCCTGCAGTTTATCTTTGGCGGCGTTGGCGCAATTGCATTATTGGTCGCTGCGATTGGGATTGCAAATACCATGGCTATGTCCATTCTCGAACGGACACGAGAGATCGGCTTGATGAAAGCGGTCGGTGCGACCAACCGCGATGTACTAGCCATCTTCTTAGGCGAAGCGGCAGGGATTGGATTCATTGGCGGGTTAGGTGGTGTGATCATCGGCTGGCTTGCCGGCCAGGGACTCAATGTGCTCGCACTTGTGTATCTTGCGAATCAGGCTGGTCAGCAGGGAGGTCCACCGCCGAGCGTCGCCGTGTATACGCCGTTTTGGCTGCCGCTATTTGCATTGATCTTTTCTACGATTATTGGGATGATCTCAGGATTATATCCCGCGTTGCGTGCCGCGACGATGATTCCTGTCTTGGCTTTGAAATACGAGTAAATGCTAGGAAGGGGGATTTTCGTCCAACTTGCTGTGCCCTTGGAAGATATTGATACAATTGCCAAAATATTTTCTATCGAGGCACCTGACTCAATGGCTCCCATTTCCATTCAACTGGATCGTTTATTACATCAAATCGGACAAACGGGAAAACGCTTATCAGACATCGGATCAGCTGAAGGCGCCGCGGGGAATATCTCTGTTTGTATTCGCAAGTCTCTGGATGTAACGGTTCTATTTCCCCAAATGCAAATCGTCCCATTGCCTCAACCCGCTCCGCAATTGGCAGGCGCGACCGTAATTGTCTCTGGCTCTGGTTGTCGCTTGCGCGCGATTGCCGAAGAGCCAATCGCTAACCTTGCTTGTATCCTTGTAGAAAATGATGGGCGAACGGGCCGGATGTTCACCTCTCCTCAACGCCAGTTTGAGCGCGTGACCAGTGAGTTCAATTCGCACTTTGCAGTTCACATGGATCAAATGCTTTCCAGAGATATTCAATTGCATACCGTGCTTCATGGTCAGCCTATTCATCTTACCTATCTGAGCCACATTACGCGTTATCAGGACTGGCGTTATTTGAACAATCATCTCCTGCGTTGGCAGCCTGAGACGATCATCAATTTTCCTGATGGCCTGAGTGTATTACCATTTATTATGTTAGGCTCAGAAGAGCAAAGGGATGCCACCGTGCGGGCGATGCGTACCAGTAAAGTACTGATCTGGTCGCAGCATGGAGTGATTGCCAGATGTGATGACTCGGTCCTGCATGCCCTTGACTTAATCGAATATGCTGAGACCGCTGCTCATTACGAATATTTGAATTTGCTGGCTAATGAAAAAAGCGAAGGACTCACCCCACAACAGATCCGTTCCATTTGTCAGTTTTGGAATGTGCGGCAAAGCGTTTTCTAAGGCGCTTCTTTTTCCGGGACGCGGTGTTTGGTGATACAACAGGCACAATTCACGGTAGGTTAATCCGCCCCTACATTCCGCTTGCAAGACTGCCCATTTGAGTCTATACTTTGATCAATCTTTTGACAAAAGGAGAGGCAGGCCATGGCTACCGTTCGAGATATGATCCGTAAAAAGGGGAAGGATGTCTTCACGATTGCTCCTGAGTCCACCGTTCTTGAGGCGATCAGGCTAATGGCGCAGCATAACATTGGGGCATTACTGGTGATGACGGGGGAGACTGTAGATGGGATCGTCTCCGAGCGCGACTGCATACGCAAAGTGGAACTGGAGGGGAAGCATGCAAAAAATACACAGGTTTCAGAGATCATGACGAGCAAGGTCATCAATATCGATTGTGCCCAGCCTTTGGAGGAGTGTATGGCGTTGATGTTGGATAAAAATATCCGTCACCTGCCTGTATACGATGGGACAAAATTGATGGGTCTGCTCTCTGTTCGCGATGTACTCAAAGAGGTGGTCGATGTACAGCAAACGATGCTCTCCGAATTGGAACGTTACATCACAGGTGGCGGGCGATAATCTGCTCACCCGTTCGCACGCTGTGCGAACACAGACTTAAAGGATACGATCGGGATGAGCCTGCCTGAGTGGACAATTTTAGAACTTCAGGAGAAGATGAAATCCGGTGAGTTGACAGCCCGTCAGCTCGCCGTTTTATATCTGGAACGGATTGACTCTGTTGATAAAAGCGGACCCTATGTGAACTCGGTGATCGAGGTCAACCCAGACGCTCTGGGGATCGCCGAGAAACTTGATTCAGAGCGCGATGCCGGAAAAGTGCGCGGACTGCTACATGGCATTCCGATTCTTATCAAGGACAATATCGATACGCATGACCAAATGCAGACGACAGCGGGCTCGCTCGCACTTGAAGGCCATATCGCTGTACAAGACGTGTTCATTGTGAAGCAGTTACGCAAAGCTGGCGCGGTGATTTTGGGCAAGACCAATTTGAGTGAATGGGCAAACTTTCGCGGGAAACGCTCCGTCAGTGGATGGTCGTCGCGGGGTGGATTGACGCGTAATCCATACGCGCTTGATCGCTCCGCATGCGGATCCTCTTCAGGTTCGGGAGCGGCAGTGGCGGCGAATCTGTGTGCGGCCTCCGTTGGAACAGAAACCGACGGCTCGATTATTTGCCCATCGCAAACGAATGGGATTGTAGGAATCAAGCCAACACTTGGTTTGTTGAGTCGTAGCGGCATCATTCCGATTGCACACAGCCAGGATACGCCCGGCCCCATGGCACGCACCGTCGCGGATGCTGCAATCTTGCTTGGCGCGATGACGGGGGTCGATGAACGGGATTCAGCAACGCGGTCTAGT
>Ga0081539_10001162_pt1 | contig 47608 bp, 46 predicted proteins | sample TabmetS4T2R2_FD_71023 | JGI IMG/M metagenome (GOLD analysis project Ga0081539, IMG submission 71023) | Tabebuia heterophylla rhizosphere microbial communities from the University of Puerto Rico - S4T2R2 | ecosystem: Host-associated > Plants > Roots > Rhizosphere ... | reverse complement strand
CCGATGCCGGTGAACCCGTTCAATCAGAGGGGCGAGGTGCAGCGGAAAAACGGGCTGAAGTTTTCCCTCTCCGCAAAGCGTCCCATCACGAAGTGACGTAAAACAAAGGCTTTTCACATGTCTCATCTGTGTGGCGCGAACAAGTTCGGCAGCTACGGTTTCGACACGGAGCGCTCGCTGCTCGTAGTTCCCGTACGTCAGGCGTCCTCTCTGTATCTCGCGGCCGGCGAGAATCTCAGCGTTGAACTCACAACGCAGGGTATCGCGACCGTCACAGAGTCGCCGGTGAGCAAGCAGGAGCAGGCCACGGCTCCCGGCCTGACGCCATGGGAGCGCGCGGTACCTCTGCGGCGCCTCACGATCACCGGCAAGGCCCCGGGAAGCACGCAACTGAACGCGTATTTACCTGACCGGCGGCCATGGATCGCACCACTCGATATCCAGGTCGTCACGGATCCAGGGTATCGCCAGGCGGGAGGCGGTGGGACTCTCGCACCCAAGCTCGCACAGGAGATCGCTTCGCTGTCATTCCGGGACGCGTTGATCCGAGTTGCGAAGGACCAGATGAACAGCAAGGTCGGCCGGTCGCCGACCGGGGGCGATGGCATCTACGGTCTCGATGCGGGTGTGAACTGGTGCGGGGGCTTCGTGCACTGGTGCTACGTCATGGTCGGCAGCGTCACCGGCAAAACGAATCCGTTCGGCAAGAACGTTCATACACTCGCGTCACCACAGAAGGCCATCGGTTGGGCCCTGCATAATCCAGACAAGGCGCAACTCGTGCGCTTCGAAGGGACGGATCCATATGGCTGGTCCTGGCCTGAGGCGGGGAAGGCGGCAGTCGCCGACAAGGTGGGGCTCAAACAGAGCTTCGTCGATATCAGCAGCGCGAATCCGGTTCAGAAGGGCGACGTGTGTCTCGTCCGCAAGAATCTCAATCCAAAGGATGGCTGGAAGCACGTGTGCATGGTGCTCGATCCGCCGGACTCATCGGGCACTTTCACGACCATCGACGGCAACCAGACTGGCGCATTCAGGCCGGGCCTGGGTGTCTCCAACGACTGCATCGGCACCAACAGTCACGATGGGAACGAGAAGCTCGAGGATGGCAAGTCCTACGCGTTCGTGTTCCTGACTCTCACGACGATCTAGCGAGCGAGGAGCGCTTCAGTCGATATGCACTCGCAGCCGGTGCGATCGTTACGACTGTTCATGAGGAGACTTTTCGTGGGGCAACTCGGCACGAGGCCTGTGGGGCACGCGCGAGGTGTATCGAGAATGTGAGATGCCAGGTCAGCGGTTTCGTGCTGGGGCTTGGGCGTGCTCGCGCAGCCGGTGATCAGGCAGGTTGCGACGAGGATCAGTGAAGCGGAGTATTTCATTTCGGCCTCTCATTGGCGCGGGTGTTGTCTCGGGTGAGGAAGCTCGCCGAGTTGTTATCGGTCCGCGCTACATTTACCTGTAACCGCGAACCATCTAATGGCGTGACGTGACGCACAGTTTCCACGCACATGTCGATCGCTGGGGGAGAATCCCTGATGAACACGCGAATCGCGACTATCTTCGTGACATGAAACTCAACGCCGACTTTACGCAACGAGCGGTCGTTCACGCCGCAACGCTCGACTGGGTGGCCTCACCGATGCCCGGCGTCGAACGCCGAATGCTCGATCGCGTAGGAGATGAGGTGGCACGGGCGACCTCCATCGTCCGGTATGCGTCGAGGTGATGCGGCTCTTCGACTAGCGCAACGAAAGGGTGACACTCGAACGATGGGAGCCGGGGCGGAGGTCGTCTTGTCGTCCCCCTGGCGGACTCGAGCTTCTGGTCCTCGATGGCGGGTTTGCCGACGGGCAGGAGCGATTTAACTACTATCGTGGCTGCGGCTTCCGGCCGGCGCCACCACGCGCGTGAGTGTGCATGAGCAGGGCTGTCGGGTCTGGGTGAAGAGGGGCCATCTCACCATTCCTCGATTTTGAGTCCTGGCACGTGCGCGAAGTGCCTGATGTTATTCGTTACGAGAGTCAGGCGTTGTGACACGGCATGCGCGGCGATCAACAGATCCATATTCCCGATCGGTTTGCCGGCATGTTCCAGCGCGGCCCGAATTCGCGCGTGGTGCGTGGATACCGCATCGGTCCAGTCGAGAATCGCAAGGCGCTCCAGAAACTCTTCCACCAGCTCGACGAGCTCAGGACGGCCGGCCTTGGCAGCGCCAAAACGCAGTTCCGCCGCGGTCATCACGGACATGGATAACGACTGCGCATGCCTGCGAAACTTCTCGGCGAGTTCTGCGGGTCGGCGCCTGATGACGTAGCTCGAGATATCCGTATCCAGCATGAAGCCCGTCATAGGGGTTTGCGTATCTGCGGCGGAGAATCCTTGCGATCCACGAGAAAATCGTCCGGCACTGCCACGTCGAGCGCAAAGAACGATGACCAATCGGGCCTCACTGGGGACAGCAGCAGGCTGTCAGCCAGTTTGCGAATGCGCACCTCCCTGACGCTATCGGGAAATCTCAGATCCTGCGGCAGACGAACCGCCTGGTTCGCGCCATTGCGAAAGATGGCCGCACGCCTCGATGACCCTTCGGTCATCAACTGCGGCACGCTGGATCGCTTCGGCGATTTGCTACGGCTTCGTGTGCGTTTCATATAGGGACGGGGAGGGATGCGGTCCTGTCAGCATATGCCGTGCATATGCCTTGGGTCAAGAACGCGGCCCTGGATGACCTGGACGGTCAGTGCGATGCGATGAATCTCTTCAGGTCCGCGGAGAAGTCGCCGTTCTTCGTCATGAATTCGACGCTCAGTCGTCGGGCGTCTGCGGCGAAGCTCCTCGCGATAGCGCGCCAACGCCAAACGGATTGAGTGCCAGTTTCTTGCTGCGGCGGAGGACGAGCGTCTGATCTTCCGCTCAGAACCCATCAGGCGAGCGTGCGGAAGAAATCCCGTACATCGCTCACGATAGCTTCCGGCTCCTCCCAGGCGCCGTAGTGTCCCCCGCTCGCGTGATGTCGTTTCTGCTTGAGGTTGTAGTAGCGCTGGATCCAGCGGCGCGGAGCGCTCGCGAACTCCGCCGGTAGCACGGAGATGCCGGTCGGTGCCTCGACGACGGGCATGCGCCCATGCGCGGGCTTCCAGGGGTCGTGCGCAGCTTCGTAGTAGTACCGAGCTGACGTGCCATAGCTCTTCGTGACCCAGTAGATCATCACCAAGGTCAGCAGATCGTCCTTGCTGAAACGCGTCTCGACGTCGCCGTGACAGTCGCTCCAGCTGCGGAGTTTCTCCACGATCCATGAAAGTAGCCCCACGGGCGAATCGTCGAGCGCCGCCGCGATCGTCTGCGGCTTGGTACTTTGCAGGGCCGAGTAGGCCGACTCTGTTGCGAAGAAATTCTGCAGGCCCGTCGCGATAGATGCCTCGTCCGCGTCATAGTCTTCGGGCGCGGGCGCGCCGCCACTGAACAGGTCGAGAGCGAGCATCATCGTGAAGTGCACGCCCATCACGCGCTCGGGATAACGGTGGCCGAGATCGGCGGTGATCAGCGCGCCCCAGTCGGCGCCGTGTGCCGCGAATCGCGGATAGCCCAGCTGCTCCATCAGCTTCACCCACAGCCCCGACGTGCGCCAGAAATGCACGCCGGGCTTGCGCAGCGGCGTGGAGAAACCGTATCCCGGCAAAGAGGGCACGACCACGTCGAAGGCATCCGCTGGATTACCGCCGTAGGCGCTGGGATCGCTCAACGGGCCGATCACTTTGCGATATTCCCAGAACGTCCACGGCCAACCGTGCGAGAGGATCAGTGGCTTGAGCTTGAGACCCTTGCCACGCACATGGATGAAGTGAATCGGCACGCCGTCGATCTCGGTGCGGAACTGCGGATACGCGTTCATCGCACGTTCGTGCTTGCGCCAGTCGTAGCCATCGATCCAGTAGGCCGTCAGTTCCCGGAGGTAAGCGGTGCGGGTTCCGTACTGCCAGTTGTCGTTGCAGAAGTCGTCGACCCAGCGTGTGAGCTCGAGGCGTGTCCGCAGATCGTTGAGCACTTCATCGGGCACATCGATGTGAAAGGGGTTCATCTGAGGCTTCTCCCAGGATTTGCACCGTGGCCCGCCCGGTCGTGCCGGGCGGGTCCGGGCGAGGCGCCGTGCTCTTTACGTGCGCAGCGATTTGAAGCCTGCGCGAAGCTCTTCGGTCAGGAGCTTCGGCTGCTCCCACGCGGCGAAGTGGCCACCCTTGGGGAGCTTGTTGTAGTGAATGAGCTTCGGATAGGCCTTCTCCGCCCACGTTCGCGGAGCCGGGAAGAGCTCGTCAGGGAAGACGCTCACTGCAACCGGGATGGCGACGCCTTTGGCATTGAAATACCCTTTGCCCCAATACTCCCAGTACAGGCGCGCACCGGAGAGCGCCGTGTTGGTCAGCCACGTGATCGTGATGTTGTCGAGGATGTCATCGCGCGTGAGGCCCTCGGCTTGTCCGTCGAACACGCGCGAGATCAGCGCGTAGCTGCGCGCGTCGTGATCGAGGAAATACGCCGCGAGGCCGACGGGCGAATCCGCGATTCCATACAACGTCTGGGGTCGCAGTCCCATCTGGTATCCATAGGCGATTCCCTTTTGATAGACGAACTGCAAGCGCTCGTAAGCGAGCTTCTCGTCGGCTGAAAGACCCGACGGCACCGGCGCGCCAGAAAAAGCCGCCGCATCGATGTCCGCTGGAACGACGCCGGCCATGTTGGTGTGAATGCCGAGCAATCCGGCAGGCGCCTGCACACCCATCTCGTCGACGATGACCGCGCCCCAGTCACCGCCTTGTGCTACGTATCGCGGGTAGCCGAGGCGCTTCATCAGCACGTCCCAGGCGCGCGCGATACGGGTGGGACCCCATCCGGTGGTGGTCGGTTTTCCGGAGAAGCCGTAGCCCGGAATCGAGGGCACCACGACATGAAAGGCCTCCGCTGCGGTCCCGCCGTGCGCGGTCGGGTTGGTCAGCGGCTCGATGATCTTCAGCTGCTCGATGATCGAGCCGGGCCATCCGTGTGAGACGATGAGCGGCAATGCGTTCTCGTGCTTCGAGCGTACGTGAATGAAGTGGATGTCGAGCCCATCGATCTCGGTGATGAAATTCGGGAACGAGTTGAGCCTCGCTTCGACCTTGCGCCAGTCGTACTCCGTCGCCCAATAGCGCGCCAGGGCCTGCGTTGTCGCGAGCTGCACGCCCTGCGTGGCATCTGGGACGGTTTCCCGCTCGGGCCAACGTGTCGCGCTGACACGCTTGCGCAAATCCGTCAGGTCGGATTCGGGAAAGTTGCTGTGAAACGGACGAATCGCGGCGGTGTTGCCGCCTGTCTGTGGAACTGCATTCATGGCTCTATCCCTCTCAGAAGTGAAAACCACGCGGATCACATCGGAGGCTCGATACTCCCTGAGTGCGCAAAGGCATGTGGGACTCTTTGGTATTGGTTTCGCCGCTGCTACAAACTTCGCTCGAAGGCGATTCCTGCCCAGATCAGACTTCGCTCGCCTGGCTCCACGGTCATCTCCGACGTCGCGTAGTGAAGCGTGTAGGTGATGCGAGTTCGTCCTCTTGCGACATTGCGCGTGCTCACACGCTAAGAGAGTGCGGCACACGTGAGGCTCACCGGAACGCATGTACGCAGGGGGCAGGATCAACGTGAGCGTTCGGGCCGGTACTGACTTCAGGCGTCGGGGACGCCCTGAAATTCCGATCGCAGGGCCTTCGGCCCCGGTTCCTTTCAGTAGGGCGCGAAGGCAGAATCGGACGCCAGGAACGCCGTTACCTGTCGAGCGTTCCCGTGAAGTGCTGAAGAAAAAGGAGCGGACGTCCGGAGCCGCCGCCAAATCGGCGCTAGGCATATCGTTGCTCACCGACCTGAAGGAGCTGCATTGTGGCGGTGACGTTGCTCATGTGAGTTACCACTCAGCACGTGTAGCGGGAGTACGGGTCAACAGAACGCGGCTAGCGACCAGGAGCCAGGCAACGCCTGCAATGGGCGAGACGAAGCGCGAATAGGCGCCATCCGGTGCCCAGAATCCATCGCTCAGCCACGTCGTCCCGCCCAGCAGGACGAGCACGACGACTGCGACGCCGGCTGTGAAGAGTGCATTCGAGATCAGCCCAGCGCGCCAGAGACCAAACGTTCCGGCCATGATGAGCATCGCGCGCGGGAATGACGTCAACACAACCGAAGCCCACGCGAAGTCGTTCAGGCCGGAGATGAGCGTGTGATCTCCCGAGCCGGCGATCGAGTATGCGAGGGCTGCCCCGATTGTGATAAGCAGGAAAAACAAGCCTCCGAGTGCCGCGCTCGCGGCCGTCGCCGCCGCTCCCCAGCCACCTTGCCCGGCATCCGCCAAGGTGGCTCTGAGCGCCGCCGCGAACCACAGAAGGTTCAGCAGCGCCATGCCGGACAAAACCGCAGCGACGAGGATCCGTGTGCGATGGCCGTCGTAGAACGCGACGAGTGCGTCGGCAGAAGCTCCGACGTGTGGCTGATTGCCGTAGATGATGTACGCGATGCCGAGGAGTGCAAGAAAGCCAACTCCACTCATGCGCCACAAGCGTTCCCAGAACGCGGGTGTGTTGTACGCGCCGGTGGACGAGGTCATGGCTGTGGTGGATGCGCTCATGAGGATCTCCGCGAACCGCATGCCGCATGAAACTACGTGCGCGTAGTCGAGCATATTGCACGAAGGTATAGCTGAGCCGTCTGCCCACACCATCGTGCTATGGCCCAACTTCGGCGGCGGTGCTCTCATCCCGAAATATTTCCGTACTTCGCGACGCCGAACGTGGAACTGCAGACCGTTGCTGAATCCGTCGAGCTTGCGGCCCCGGCCGAAGAGGTATGGTCGCTGATCGGTCAGTTCAATATCGACTGGCATCCGCTGGTCGCAAGAGTCCGCTTGACTGGTAGCGGCAGCGGGCAGCTCCGCGCGATCCAAACGGTGGACGGCAAGGAGATCGTCGAACGCCTCGAAGAGATCGACCATGAGAAGCGGTTCTATCGCTACACGTTGGTCGCCGGAATTGCGGCTTCGCCCTACACGGGCGTGCTCGAAGTGAAACGGCAGGGGAATGCCACGCGCAGTCGGTGCCTTGCGACGTGGCGCGTGGACTTCCTAGCCAGCAATCAGCCCGCCATTGTCGTGAGAGACCAGATATCGAGGTTGCTCAGAACGGGTCTCGAAGGTCTGAGGGCCCGCTTCGCGCTCGCCGCCGGAACGAAGTAACGCAGTGAAGAGCCATGATCAAAGTCAGCGTTATGTATCCAGACAGACCCGGAGTACGGTTCGACGACGCGCGATCGTAAACACGAGTGAGGCCCCTTGTCAGGAGGAATGCAAAATGCTGTATCACGTTGATTTCCACGTCGAGTACCCGGCATCCATGTCGCAAATGGATCTCCCACCCTCTCCCGAACTGAAGGGCCGATGGACTGCAGCAGAGTGGAGAGCACGCGGCACATCGCGCGCGGAATGGCACGTAGTCGCTCGACCTGCGAGCTGCGACTTTCATCGCGCAGTGCCCACGCGCAGAAGTGCTCGCAATTGTTCGTCAGAAGGCGATAACTGCGTTCGCCTAGCCGCGAGCGCGCCCGCTCCACCACTGCGCGAGGATCGAAGCGGCGCCGGTCACGTCGAACCCGGATGCTGTGACCATGGGCGAAGCGTTCGAGAGGAACGTCCTCCACCGATCTGCGCCGCCAGCAGTACGCGAGACCGGCGTAGTGAATGACGCGCCCGTTGCCGACGTAGATGCCGTGATGCGTGTATAGAGCGCGCGGTGTGACGAGATGGGATGCGAGGGGCAACTCGTCGCCAGGTCGTAGAAGTGAATCGTGTACGACGAAGCGTTGCTCGCTCCGCTGGCTGGTGTGTGCATTGGCGGTTCTCCCGATCATGGGGAACACGCTATGCGGAGTTGCGAGCCGCGGCGATTGCACGATGGTGTGCTCTATACGATGGTGTCAGCCAAGCGCTATCAGGGCTGCAAAGACGGCGAAGAGACACCCCATACCGATGGCGACGGTCCAGAGCGGATTGTGAGTGTCATTCTCTTCCGGCGGCTGATCGGGGAGCGGGGCGGGCGCGTTCATCATCGTCTCCTTGGCAAGTGAGAAATGGCACCGGCGGATTCGCGCAACGGCTGACTTCCACAATTGCGCTTGCCGCCTCGGGTCCCATTGCACCTTGGTATACGCAGTCCGCCGTAAACCATCGTCTGATCGCGCCGATTGCCCTGCTGTCCGCTGTTACCCGGTAGCCCATACAACCCGGCGCATCCGGCTTGGCGGCGTGCGATTTATGCAGGCCTCGCGCTCATGACAGCGATTACTTTCTGAAACTGCTCAGCTGGAATCACTCGTCGGCGCGTTCTGCGCGCACGATGTAGCGCTCCGGCGCGCTACCGACGAAGTAGAACGGATAGCAGGTCACGAGGGTGACGGTCGGAACCTGTGTGGTGGAGAGAACACCGCGCTCCAGGGCCGGGACGACGCGAATCTCGACGACGCGATAGTGTTTCACGCGACCATCGACTTCCAGGTCGATCTCGTGGTCGATTCGGAGATCCTTCAACTTGCGGAAGAAGCCATCGCGATGACCGGCGAGTCCGATGTTGCCGCCTTGCGTGAGGCCTGAGGTCCCTTCGATACGCGCGGCGCCTCGGTTGAGATTGATTTCGGTCGTGCCGGCGTAGATCGGAACCTCGAGGCGCACCGAAGGAATTCTGAGCACTCCTTCCGGTGCACCTGCGCTGAGCGCGCTCTCAGCGTACGCAATCACGCGGCGTGCCGACCACCCCGTCTGATCCGGCTGAAGTGGGCGGACGTGAGCGACGGGGCTACCTGAATCGCCTGCCGCGCTCAACACCGCAAGGCCACGTTCGCGGGAGCTTTCGGACCAGGCTCGGGTCGCGCCGTAAAGCGATATCAGCGCGACACCGAGTGTCCACGCACTCAACTCCGTCCACTTGCGGAGGCATTCTCGTCGCCTCGACACGACTACCTCATCGGCACCACTTCGACAGCGACCGCCTCGGTGTAGAGCACGTCGACCTCGTCACCCGGTGACAGCTTTCTGATGTACGCACGACCTTCAGGCGATTCGACCGGCAGCACGCGCACGAAGCCGTCAGCACGGCGAAACGTGACAGTGTTGAACGACGTGTCGACCGACTCGATCTTCACCGTCGTTGCCACCGTCTGTCCGATGGCTCGCGCAGGCCGGGCGCCCTCAGGTGCGCTCGCCTCGGCAATCACACGTTGGAACCCGGGGTTTGAGGTCCCATGCTTGTTGATCTGCGCGGCGATGCCGTTGTAGTAGTTGACAGTGACGCGGTCACCGACACGCACCTGCGCCAGGTTGCGCACATCCGGTGGAACGCTGATGGTCGCGTCGCCGTCCGGTCCGCGGAGCGAGACCAGTCCGGCGGATGGCTCGACCGCTGCCACGGTCGCACTCATCTGAACCAGATCATCCTTGACGAACGGTTCGGACGGCTTGTGCGCGCACGCCGCCAGAATCGTTAGCAGAAGCGCGCCCGTCGCCACTTGCGCGGCCACTCGCTGACGCTTATCCATGTCGGTACTCCTTCGTTCTATCACTGGATGACGCACGCCGCGCATACATGAACCGATCGACGGTCAGCATGCATCCGATCAACATGAGCAGCAGCCCGCCGACCGCGAGTGCGGGCAAAACGCTGGCGGTTTGGGGGAGAGCGGGTTCGGCTGTCGATGCCACAACGGGCTCTGGTTGCTGCGCCACTGGCGCGGGCTCGAGCGGCTGTTCTTCAGTCCCTGGTTCCAGCGTGACGACGGGCTCGGTCACCTTCACGTAGGCGGTGAGCTCCTGCCCGATGGCCAGATCCTCGATACGCGTTGGCTTCCCATCAACCAGCACGCGAAAGCCGGGCCTGACCGTAATGGTGCGTGACTCGACTTCGCTCCCATCCGGCCTCTTGAAGCGCACCCGAACGGAGTTGCGCGTCGCGCCGATCAAGTCCGTCTTGATGACGGCGAACTGCTCGCCACCGCGTTCGATGACGTCGAGGCACGCTTCGCGAATGGACGGCGCGCGCTCGAGCACGAACGGACTGAATTCCACGCTTTGGCAGGCCGGGGCATTTTGTGCCCACACGTTCGGCGCCGCGGCGATTGCCAGCAGCGCGGCTGGAATGAAAGTTTGCGGAAGTCGTTGCATGAGCATTCTCCTATCAGGATTCCGTACACCGTCCACTGTGGCGAAAGCTTGTAGTGCAGCGTCACGTCGACCGTCGCGGTCTCGAGATCGAGCAGATAGTTCTCGCCGGGCAAGTCCCGGATCGCCTGCACCTCGGCGGGCCCGATCCTGCGGCGACCACTGGGCTCGAGGCCGATCAGATACTCCTCGACCTGCGGACTCAGAGCCCACGTGTTCTGGTGCGAAACGCCAGCGACGATCGCTTTCGGTGCCGCGCCTGTTGCATAGGATCTGCTCCCGATTGCTGCTGATGACGATCCCACCAAACGCGCAGCTCCTCTGCTATTACACGAAGGTGTGTAGGACGCTCACACCACACCTATACCATCGTGCAATCGCCTGGGATTGAACATCCGTGCTGTGATGCTCATGCGGCTTGCGCCATGAAGAGGAGTTTTCAAATGACGACGACAGCTGTACGGCGTGTAATGCTGGGCGTCAGCGCGTGTCTTGCGTTGAGTGCGTGCGTATCCAACACGACATTCACGTCAACGTGGAAAAGTCCGGATGCGCAGCCGATCAATCCCGAAGGGCGGCGCGTGGCGGCCGTGTTCATGAGCACGGATGAGACGAGCCGACGCGTCGCGGAAGACACGCTCGTTCGCAAGCTCAATGAGCACGGTGCGCAGGGCGTGACGACGTACGACCTCATCCCCAGCGATGAGCTGCAAGACAAGGATCGCGCGAAGCAACGGCTCGTGCGGGTCGGTGTCGCAGGCGTCGTGGCAATGCGCGTGATCGACGAGAAAGAGCGGCCGCGCACGACCCTCACGTACGACCGGTACTACTACGGATCCTTCTCCGGATACTGGGGATATGGCTGGGGCATTCCGTATGCGCCCGCCGACGTGACGATCGATACGGTGCTGCGAGTGGAGACGCTCGTGTACTCGCTCGATCGCGACAAGCTGCTATGGTCCGGTACGAGCCGCTCGGTGAATCGCACCGAGGTGTCGAAGCTGGTCGACGAAGTCGCCGACGCAGCCGCAAAGCAGATGACACGCGAGGGTTTGCTGCCAGCGATGCATCAGGCCAGCGCAGCGCATTGAGCCGTGCCTGTGCATACTATGCGGTGCTCCAGGAGGGAGCAGCACACGGGGAGCGTACATGGCTGGCATCGACCCTCTGGCAACGACGCTTTCGGAAGGCGTGCTGACGCGGCTTGCCCAGGTGCGGCAATGGCACGGGGTCACGGCCGAGGCGGTCGAATGGCGCAGCACGGGCCGGTCGCGATTCGAACTGACCTCAGCCCGCTGGCGCGCGGGTTTCGTGCTCGAGCAGATTGGCGGTCAGTGCGAGACACGCGCCAATCTCCACGTTTCGCAGGGATACTCGCGCGGGGCGCGACCCTTCCTCACGCTCACGCCACCCGGCACGCCCGTGTGGGCGTGCAGTGAGAACATTCCTTACACCCGCTCAGTGTCATTGAGCTTCGATGCTGCCACGCTGCTCGACCGAATGGGCGAAGAGCTCGGGGGCGCGCCGGAGGCAGAGCCGCACTTCAACATCGAGCACGCACGACTTTGCGCTCTCGCCGGCCTGCTCGCCGCAGAGATTCGCGATCCAGGACCGTTTGGTGAGCTCTATAGCGACAGTCTGATCACGGCCATGCTGGTCGAGCTGATCCGCTTCGACCGCACGCGCCCGCTCAGCCTGCGCAGACACCGGCTCGCCACGTGGCAGCTGCGACAGGCCATCGACTATATGGAGGCGCACACCGGCCGCTCCCTGACGTTGCATGATCTGGGGCACGTCACCGGTCTGTCGCCGGCGTATTTCGCCCGCGCGTTCAAAGCCTCGACGGGCGTCCCGCCGTATCAGTGGCACCTGAACACTCGTATCCAGAAAGCCCAACGACTGCTGCTCGAGGGGCGACTATCGATCGCGAGAGTAGCTGCCGATACGGGATTCGCGGATCAAGCGCACTTCACCCGCGCTTTCACGCGCATCGTCGGTGCGAGTCCCGCCGCGTGGCAACGCGACCGCCGCAGTTGAGTGCGCGGCTCGAGCGAAAGGTCGCTTTGCGACAACGGATGCGCGTGATCCTTCAATAAGGGGGCACGGAGGTTCGGCTACGGTGGCACGGCCGCGGCGGCAAGTCGCGATCGAGGAACACCGTATGCGAAAGCTCCTGTTTTCCTTGCTGCTGTGGGCGGCCATCGCGCCCGCTCTGGCCGACCCGTTCGCGTTTCCGGCTGGCTTCCGGACGAAGGACATCGCGACCAACGGCGCCACGATCCACGTTCGGGTGGGCGGCAATGGCCCCGCGGTGGTGCTGCTCCACGGCTATGGCGAAACAGGGGACATGTGGGTCCCCATGGCCGCTGACCTCGCGCGGGATCATACCGTCGTCGTGCCTGACCTTCGCGGTCTGGGTTTGTCGTCCAAGCCGTCAGGCGGTTTCGACAAGAAGACACAGGCTGGCGATGTAGCCGGCGTGCTCGATGCGTTCGAGATCGACCGCGCGGACCTGGTGACGCACGACATCGGCAACATGGTCGGATTTTCCTTTGCCGCGCTTCATCGGGAGCGAGTGCGTCGATTCGTGCTGATCGATGCGCCCGTTCCCGGCATCGGTCCATGGGAGGAAGTGCTGAAGAATCCGCTACTGTGGCACTTCCGATTCGGCGGTCCGGACATGGAACGGCTCGTCGCTGGACGTGAGCGCATTTATCTCGATCGGTTCTGGAACGAATTCTCGGCGGACCCGAAGCGATTTGGCGAAGCGGCTCGGGCGCACTACGCCAGGCTCTACGCCTTGCCCGGCGCGATGCACTCGGGATTCGCACAGTTCGCAGCCTTCGATCAGGACGCGCGGGATGACCAGGCACTCATCGCCGCGAACGGCAAGCTCGAGATGCCCATCCTCGCCGTAGGCGGCGAAAAATCCTTCGGCCCCATGATGGCAACCGTCATGCGCGCCGCGGCCACGAACGTGACCGAAGGCATCGTCCCCCAGTCCGGTCACTGGATCATGGAGGAGAATCCCGCCGCGACCGTGAGCCTGGTGCGGGCTTTCCTGGAGAAAAAGCCGTGAGCGCACGCAGGTCGGATGTGCTCGGTGCAGCGCTGTTCGTTGTGTCAGTGGTTCCGAGCGCGGCTGCTGGCGGGTCTCTACACGATTCAGGGCAGGGAACTGGCGTCACGATTCGGGCTGCCGCCAGTTGCTGCGGCGTAGTTGCTCAGCAAGGGCCAGGACAGCGGACTCACCAAAGCGACGCGCCCAGGCGCCGAACCAGTCTTCGTTTTCCAGGAAGAACATCCAGTCGCTGACGACCGCATGCCTCATGAGCAGGAAAGGTACGGGTGACATGAAGGGCTGAAAGCTCCGGTTTCGAATCGCAGAGCCTTCGTTCCTCATGTGGAACTCGCCGGACACGATTCCGTCTTCCACGTAGAGGAGTCTCTTGAGATTCTGTAGTTGCGCGTCGTCGCCGAATTCCTTGGCACGATCTGCCGACAAATCGGTGAAGACGACGACGAGCGCCTTGTAGACAGCGTCGTCGCCATCGATGGGTTGAGATTGAAGGAGGAGTTTCCTGTAGCCGTTCATGAGCTCAGCGACATCACGCACGCTCCGGTCGCCGACGTGCTCCGGAGCGAGCCAAAGTGTCCTGCGTTCCAGGGCGTGAGGTACAAAGGGACACACGGGTCCGGCGCGACCGAGATCCTTGTGAGGCGAGGCCACGAAAGTCCTGATCCAGTCTGCGACGGTGGCAAGTGCATTCAGATCGCCGTCTGCGAGCTGCCTCGTTTTGCCGAGATCCTCGAGATCCTGCAGAAGGAAGAGATTGCTGTTGTGTGCTGGCATGGCATCACCGCTTGGCGTAGTCCGTGAAAACGTAGTCCTTTCCCTTCACTATCGTGTGGCACGCGGCGCCACACCTGGCATCGTTCGCCTGCGGCGGCCGGTGCGCCACAGTGCCGGGCTTGTAGCTGTCCGACGCGGCGTCATGCACGAACACGGCATAGCCCCATCCGCCGCTGTCCGCGAACCTCCTGGAATCCTTCACCATGAAGTCGAGGTCATAGATGGGACCCGGCACATTGATGTCATAGGGGGCGTCGGCACTCTTTTTCGGATGCCACTCGACCTTCGCCATCCTGGAACCATCGGGGAAGGGTTTGCCGTTGCCGGGAACCCCGGCACGAAAGGCTTCCATCACCATGGGATTGCCGAGAATGACCTTCATCAGCTCGTTGGTATGGTCGATGGAAATGACCGCCCAGTCCTCGTATCCCTCGAACTCGGCGAACGCGAGCCCACCCGGAACTTTCAGACTGTATTTGTCCTGCGCGTAGATGGCAGTGCCACCCAGAATTGCGATTGCCACCGCAGCGGCGGCCATCGTCAGCATCACCTTGCCCTTCATGATCAACATCTCCTCTGTCGATGTGTTGGTGACTTGCACTGTAGGAGCTATCCCGCCTGTGCAGTAGCTGGCAAAATGTGGAATCACTGTGCAGACCATGCGGACAATGTGGCCCGTGGATGCAATCACCGTATTCGTGAAAGTCGTGGAAGCCGGTAGCTTTTCAGCTGCTGCGCGCCGCCTTGGCGTGCCGAAGACAACGGTCAGCGCCAAAGTCGCTGGATTGGAAAAGCGCCTCGGCGTACGCCTGCTCCTGCGCACGACCCGCAAACTGCGCATGACCGAAGCGGGTGAGAAGTATTTCGGTCACTGCGCGATCGCGACTCGCGAAATCGAGCTGGGTGAAGCGGCGCTGCAGTCGGCGAAGGAGAAGCCGACCGGCGTCCTCAAAGTCACGGCACCCGTGGATCTCGGACATGCCGTTCTTTCGCGCATCGTTCGCGCCTACACCGCGAAGTACCCCGACGTGTCGGTCGAGCTCATCGTCACGAACAGAATCGTGGATGTAGTCGAAGAAGGTGTCGACCTTGCGATTCGCTGGGCTGGGGCGCTGAAGGATTCATCGCTCGTCGCGCGCCGTTTCATCGAGACCCGCTCGAACCTCTGGGCGTCGCCGAAATATCTCAAGGGTTTTGGCAAACCCACTCATCCGCGCGATCTGGCGAATGCCGCGTTCCTGGCCCATCCGGTTCTCAAGACCGTGATACTCACGAACGGCAAGTCGGATTTCGAGTTGCAGCTCAATGGACGTGTTTACTCCGATGACCTGGAAGTGATTACAGCGCTGCTCATGCTGGGGGCGGGCATCGCGTGGTTACCGGACTTCCTCGTCTGGGATGCGACGGAGAGCGGTGAGCTCGTGCCCGTCCTGTCGCAATGGCGGCCGAAGAAGGAGCAGCTCTGGACGTACTACTTCGTCTACGCCGGTCGCCGCTACGCCCTGCCGAAAGTGGAGGCATTCATCGAAACGGCATTGCAACTGGTCTAGAACTGCCAGCGAACACCCAGACCGAGCGCGTTCATGCCGCCTTCGTCGCCCATCAGAGTGGTTTCATGAGTCCAGCTCAACCGAACGTGAACGAGAACAGCTCGGCGCCCGCATCGAGAAACTCGATCTCGACGTTGCGGTCAGCGATCGGCGCGGGCTGGCGGATGAGCTGATACATGCGGGGTCCATCGAGCGTGCCGCGTCCCTGCTCATCGATGTCTGTTCCATGGGATGCACCGGGCGGCTGTCCGTCGATGAGGACGCGAAATCGTACTGGTGTACCGCGCGTAGCAGGCCCCATGACGAGATGAACGTCGCGTGCGTGAAAGCGGTAAGTGACCTTGCCGTTGGCCTTGTTCGACACGGTGCCCTCTCTCTTCATCGTCCAGTCACCCGAGAGAGCCCACTCGTTGAGTCTGAGCTCGCGGGGCAGGGAATAGACTCGAGCCCGGTCGTACTGCTCGCGACCAGGCGATGCGAAGCGCTCACCGCGCCCGTAGCCGACGTAGGTCTCCGGCGACCTGAGGTTCTTCCAGTCGGCATCGACCTCGGCGCCGTGTGCTTCGACCCTGACCCGATCGCCATCGGGCACGCGCTGCCCCGCCTCCGCCAGCAATTGCCGGATGACGCGCTCCGACTGCTCATAGTCGCCTTCGCCAAACACATGATGTCGAACCCGTCCCTGCGCATCGACGAAATAGAGAGCGGGCCAGTACTGATTGTCGAATGCACGCCAGATTCCGTAGTCGCTGTCCACAGCGATTGGATAGCTGAGGTTCTGTTCCTGCGCCTGCCGGCGAACGTTGTCGAGGTCTTTCTCGAAGCTGAATTCCGGGGTGTGCACCCCGATGATCACCAGTCCCTGGTCTTGGTACTTCGCGCCCCATGCGCGGAGGTACGGCATCGTGCGCCGCCAGTTGATGCAGGTGTAGGTCCAGAAGTCGACGAGCACGACCTTGCCCCGCAACCCATCAACAGTGAGGGGCTGCGAGTTGAGCCAGGTCGTCGCCTGATCGAACGAAGGCGACCGGGCCTCCACCGGTAACTGGATCGTGATCACGAGCAGTGCTGCGAGCCAGATTCGATGAGCTTGCATGCGGGAATCCCTCGTGCAATCCCAGCAGAGCCGTGTCACGGCAGCCATTACACGAAGGTGTCATACATTCGTCCCGCCTATCACAACGTCCTCACCGCGCGTTTGCGGGAGGGCCGAATCGTCGGCTGGAAGCACAAAGTCTCGAGTTCTGTGATCCTCGCGCGCTGGCTGCCGCCGGCCTTTCAGAAGGGGTGTGGATGGGGATGGCGTCGATTCGGCGCAGGACATCCCGTATGACATCCCGAACCTGCGCGTGGAGTTCAATCGCGAGGGAGCCGCGCCTCAGGGCGGTGCTCGACCTCGTGCAGGTAACGTCGCTGCGGTCATGGGAGTCGTTCGAGCAGGGGTGCGGATCCCCGACGATGGCACGATGGTATCGGTCAACACTAAAGTGCAGTGGTTCGGGTCGGAGTGTTCTGCTGCCATCACCGCAGTAGCTCTGGCGAACATCGCGATGTTGTGAATAAATCTTGCCCCGATGGCGAAACCCGAGGCGGGCGAGGTCTATCGATCGACACTGGCAGAAGAGGCGGGGCCGGTGCGTCGCTGGCTGACGCGGTATTTCCGCCGCCGGGTTCGGAACGACGCCGAGATCGAAGACATGGTGCAGGATGTTTTCGCTCGAATGGTGGCCCGTGACGGCCCCGAACCTATCCAAAATCTTGACGGGTATATCCTCAAGACGGCTTCGAGTGTGCTGGCGGACCGGGTGCGGCTCGGGTCTTCCCATGGCGCAGGGCTCCACGTCGCCTTCGATTCGGAACTGCATGGCGAGGAGGAGATCGACCCGGAGCGCGTCCTGGTGGGAAAGGAAGAGCTGCATGCGGCGACCGCGGCCTTGTTGTCCCTGCCGGAGCGCACGCGCACGGTGTTCATACTGCGCAGGCTCGAAGGTCAACGGTATCGAGACATTGCCGCCCAACTTCGAATCTCGGTGAGCGCGGTCGAAAAGCACATGGTCAGGGCCATTCATCACCTGAGCGTTGAACTGGAAAAGCGCCGTGGTTCGTGAAGCGCTCACCTCGGAGACACTGAGCGCGCTCGAGCCGGCGGACGCGGCTGCCTTGTTCATCGCGCGGCGGGCGGAAGGGCTGACCGCCAGTGAGCAGCAGTTGCTTGCGGACTGGCTGGCCAGGGACGAGCTTCATCGGCGTGTCTTCGATAATGCCAATCACGCCTGGCAGAGTTTCGAGGAGTCGGAGGGTGACGAGATCCTGGTGGCGATGCGTGCGCATGCGAAGGCCTCGCGTCCGCGAGCGTTCGCTACCTGGCGGCCGGCCGTTGCGGCCGCAGCTGTTTTGGTACTGGCCGTTGGGGCTGCACTGTTTTTCATCCCAGCTCTGCATCCCTGGGCGCCGCAATCGCCGCTACCTGGCTCGGCGTCCGGTGCTCCGATCCAGTACGCGTCGGCGCGCGGCGAAGTAAAGGAGCTTCAACTCCCTGATGGCAGCAGCATGATGCTCGACGCGGACAGTGCGGCCGTCGGCCGTTTCGGCGCGGACCGCCGAACCGTCGAGCTGCAAAGGGGCCGCGCTCTCTTCACGGTCATGCCCGATCGGTCCCGGCCGTTTGCGGTCACTGCCGCCGGCCGGTCCATTGTCGCGGTCGGCACTCGGTTCGATGTCAACCTGGCTGCGGACGGGCTGACGGTCACGCTTGTGGAGGGTCATGTCGAGATCGGCTCCGTGGATACGCCTTCGGCGCCCGTCACACTCGAGCCCGGACAGCAGTACGTCGAGCGTCTCGGGAAGGCAACGGTGCGGACGATTGGCGCAGCGAGCGAGAATGCGATCGCGTGGCGAGCTGGCCTCATCAATTTCGAGGACCAGACTCTCGCCGAAGCCGCGGCGGTGATGAACCGCTACTCGGATGACCAGATCGTGATCCGCGACCCCGCCGTGGCGTCGCTCCGGGTGTCGGGCCAGTTCCGCGCCGGCGATCCCCAGCGCTTCGCCGCGACCCTCTCCGAAATGCACAAGCTGCGGACAGTGCGCAGGGCGAACCAGATCGAGCTCGTCCAACAAGAATAAATTCATCGCCGCGACCTGCGATCGGGTGTGGATTTCCGTATCCGCTGCGTCTTCGGACACATCGGAAGGGAGATCGGACCATGCTGCAAATCGACCACACCCTCGTCCATCTCGTCGATGTAGATGGTGACGCGCAGCGTCTGCTGACTGGCTGGCTGCTAGCCGCCGGAATAGAGTCGCGAACCTACGCCCACCTGGGCGCATTTCTGAATGCGCATCGCGCCGACGTTCCGGGTTGCCTGGTCATTGACGCTCAGCCGCCGGCAATTCGCGGGCTCGAGCCGCAGGCGATCCTGTTACCGCTCGCCGTACGCTGTCCGATTGTCGTGACGGCCTATCCCGCCGACGTTGCGATGGCGGTCAGGACCATGAAGACAGTTGCTCTGGATTTCGTGGCGAAACCTCTCCATGAGCAGGAGATCGTCACGGCCATCTGCGCCGCCGTAGAGGTCGATCGACAGCGGCGTCTCACCGAGTCTCGGCACGCCGAGCTGCGCGCGCGGTTCGCGACGTTGAGCCGGCGCGAACAGCAGGTGATGGCGTTGGTGACCACCGGCATGCTGAACAAGCAGGTTGGCGGCGATCTCGGCCTGAGCGAGATCACGGTCAAAGCTCATCGCGGGGCGGCGATGCGCAAGATGGGCGCTCGCTCGCTGGCGGAGCTGGTGCGCATGGCCGACGCGATCGACGCTGACCCAGCCGCGTCCCTGTATCATTATGAGAACGGGACGCGGACGGTGCAAAGCCCCGTCCGCGTCTCATGGCTCAACGGAACGACTTGAACGCCGCCCTGAGCTCTTCAGCAAAGATCTGCGGCTGCTCCCACGCGGCGAAGTGGCCACCCTTTTCCGCCCGCCCGTAGTAAATGAGGTTCGGGTAGGCCCGTTCCGTCCAGCTCCGGGGAGCCTGATATTGCTCTCCCGGAAACACGCTCACGGCCACGGGGATCTTGACGCCTTTGACGTTGAAAAAGCCGCCCTTGTATTCCCAATAGAGACGAGATGTGGAGACACCCGTGTTCGTCAGCCAATAGAGCGTGATGTTGTCGAGGATCTCGTCCCGCGTCAGCTCGCCTGTAGCGCTCGAGGTGCGATGCAGTCCTGCGACGACCGCCGCCGCAGGCTGGCCGTCATGATCACCATGGTCGAGCAGATACGCGGCGAGGCCGATGGGCGAATCGGCGAGCCCGTACAGCGTCTGAGGTCGACTCGCCATCATCTGATAAATCGCCAGATGCTTGTACGTGTAAAGGAGCCCCTCGTAGGCGTGTTTTTCCTCGGCAGAGAGATCAGATGGCGGCGGGTCGCCGGCGAAGGCCGCCTTGTCGATCGCGGCTGGAACCGTGCCCGGCATGTTGGTGTGGATAGCGAGCAATCCCGGTGGAGCCTGGATACCCATGTAGTCGACGACGAACGCGCCCCAGTCACCGCCCTGGGCTACATAGCGGGTGTAGCCGAGGCGCTTCATCAGCTCCGCCCAGGCGCGGGCCATGCGTTCCGGACCCCAGCCGGTGCTCGTTGGCTTTCCGGAAAATCCGTAACCTGGCATGGACGGAATGACGACGTGGAACGCATCTTCCGCCTTCCCGCCATGTGCGGTCGGGTCGGTGAGCCGCCCGACTAGCTTGATCTGCTCGAGCACGGAACCTGGCCAGCCGTGGTTGATGATGAGCGGCAGGGCCTTGGGGTTCTTCGAACGGACGTGGATGAAATGAATGTCCAGCCCATCGATGTTGGTCATGAACTGCGGCAAAGCATTCAGTTTCGCCTCGGCCTTCCGCCAGTCGTAGTCGGTCGCCCAGTAGCGCGCGAGCTCCCGCATCTCTGCGAGCGGCACGCCTTGCGACGTATCGGAGACGGTCTCCTTCTCGGGCCATTGTGTTGCGAGGATTCGGCGACGCAGTTCGGTGAGCGCCTGTTCTGGAACGTTGACGCTGAACGGGTGGATTGCGTTGTCCGCGGAAGTCTGCACAGTCTGAGCGTTGCCCATGGATGCACTCCTTGTTTGTGCGCAAAGGGGAGACGCGAGCACGAAGAGGCCGAATGCTCCGGCGACTGTGGACGCAGCGAGCTTGTGTTCGAGCATGATGGATTCCTCCTTCGAGAGAGCTTGGGGTTGCGCATGTCCGAGCCAATCGGATACGGCACGCGCAACGAAATCAGACCAGACGACTCGAAGAGAAGCGACTGCACGAAGGTGTCGATTCGCGCATTGTTGGACGACACCTTGGTATTGAGTGCAGATAGCGATGTGGAAGAGGCCATCTCCGCGCGCGAATTCACCTGCCGATGGCGGCGATCACTTCACTCGTCGTCAGGATTGCGCTGGCGTAACTCGGCAGATTTACGTCAAGCGCCGCATGCATCTCCTTCTCCGAATAGTCCGCCGTTGCATCCCTCACCACGGTAACGTCATAGCCGAGCTCTGCAGCAAAGCGGACCGTCGCCTCGATGCAGGTATGCGCGATGAGTCCGATGACGATGAGTTTCTGGATGCCATGCCTCTTGAGCAGCAGATCGAGATCGGTGTTCGCGAAGCCGCTCGAGCACCAGTGCTCTTGCACGACCGTCTCCCCTGGAAGGGGCGCGAACTCGGCGCGGAACTCACCGCCCCAGGTTCCATATTCGAAAGTCTTGTTGCGCCACGCCGCTCGCTGAACAGGTGCCAGGTAGTTCCACGTTTCGTAATCGCCAGGGCGATATCGGTGGTGCATGGCATAGAACACACGAAGCTGCGCTTTCCGCGCGGCATGCAGAATCTGGAGCATGTGAGGGACACAGTCATTCGCCTCTGCGACGGCACGAACGCGATTCCATAGCTTGCCGCCTTCCGAAATGAAGTCGTTATAGGGATCGATCACCAGAAGTGCGGTGAGCCCGCTTTTGTCGGTCACGTTGGTCATGAGATTTGTGGGCCCTCAGGTTGGCTGTGGGCCGACTGCACCAGATGAGGTGAATCGATTCCATCGCACCAAGGTGTTGGTGTCCTGGCACCGATGCGCTTCGCGATGACTGACCTCGCAGCCTAGAAGTGGGTGCTCAACCCCAGCTCGAAACGCCGCTGTCGCGCATCGCCATAGCGGCTGTAGCCTGGCCCGCCGTAGAGGAATGAGCTTTCGCGCGGCGGAGCCTTGTCGAGCACGTTGCTGATGCCCAGATCCAGAGTCAGATCGTCTACGGGCCCGAAGCGTAGAACGGGAAGCCGCCACGTTCCGTGCAGATCGAGATACGACTGCGCCGGGATGCTCCGGGACCCCTGATATTGCTCGACCAGGTCATTGGTGCTCGCCCGCGGCCCCTGACTCAGCACGAGACTACTGCCAAAGTACTGCAGGTTTGCGCCGATCGTCAGCCGCTCAGTCGACCAGTCGAACCCACCGTTCGCCCGCCACTGCAGCGGCCCTTCCCGATAGCCGGCCCAATGAACGTCGGGCTCGAACGGCTCCTTCTGTACGTTGTGCATGTGATAGGTCGCGTCGGCGTACAGCTGCAGGCGGCCGCCGAGGGCCATCAGCGGCCAGTCGGCATGCAGGTCGAATGTTTCCACTTCGCGGACGCCGCCGTTCATGGCGCGCGTGTCGATCGCGGTGACGCGGCCGGCCGTATATCCATTCGCACGGTCTCCGTCGGTGAGCGGGGCGCGCACGACCCGATCAGGCCAGAAGTCCTCATGAGCAAAGATGTCTGCTGGAAGGAATGAGAGAACATCGCGCGTCCTGCGTATACGGGAAAAGTCGATTGCGATCCGCGGCCCATCCTCGCCGGAGGGCATCATGACCGCACCCAGGGACATGGTGCTCGCGCGCAAGGCCCGCAGATCGGCATTGCCGCCGAACCTCAGCACGAGGTCACCGTCCGCGCCCGGGTCGATGCCGCCGCGTTTTGGGTCGGGAGCTCCGATGGACGGGTAGTTCATCAGGGGTTCGAGCTCGATCAGCGTGCTGAGCAGCGGCGGCTGCTCGCCTGTCGCGTAGCTCCCGCGCAGCATCAGCCAGGACGTCGGGGAGACTTTCGCGCCAGCGGTGTACGCCGTGCCGGCGAATCGCGCGCGTACGCGCTCCGAGTCAGGGTCGCGCCCATCGGTCGGGATATCGTCGCGCTCGTCGTCACGCCGGATCGCCAACTGCAGCTCGAGTCCCGCAAGAAGCGGCACGGAGGCAGTCTCGTCGACCAGCGGTAATCTCAGCTCGGCGTAGACTGAAGTCGTGCCGCTCGAGCGCCGGACGATTGACGTCTCGGACAAGGTCGTCATTCCGTCGGATTCGTTGGTGCTGAATTCAGTGTAAGTAGGTACGTATTCCCTGCGGTGCTCACCCAGCAAGGTCAACGTCGCAGGCCCCGCAGCCGTGTTGAAGACCGGTCCCGCGAGCCGCAGCGATTGATCGCGAAATTGCGTGCGAAGGCTCGAGCTCAAGGCGACACGCAGTGAATTCCCGGTGATCGCGCGCTGAAAGGTGTCCCAGTCGCCCAGCGGGTTGCTGTCGAGATCGGAAGGATCGCCGAGCAGAAAAAGTGACGACGCTCCAATTGAGGCAAGGACGAAATTGTCGGCGGAGCGGCGCAATGCGCCCGTACCGATCTCTACTGTCCCACGCCAGTGGAAGGGAAGCTCGGTCACCAGGCCGGCGGTGTAGCGGCTGCTTTGCAAGCGCTTCCACCCTGCCTCATCGAACTGCTCGATCGAGAATTCCACGTCGATGTAATCGGTGAAGGGGTTTGCCGGTGACTCGGGCGCCAGCAACGCGTGACCGGTTGCCAAACCGCTGTGCAGAGAATCCCCCTGGAATTCACCGCGACTACGCAGCATCACCGCGTCGATGTAGGCTTCCAGTCTCGCGGCGAAGCGGTGTCGAAGGTTCACGAGCAACGCATCCGAGCGTGGATTCGGTCCCAGACTAGTCTGCGCCTCATCGTCGGTGAGGCTGAAATTCACCTGGCCGGCGTGTTGCGTCAGCGATGCGATCAACTCTGCGGTGCCTCCCGAGAAGCCGACGGGCAGGAACGTGGAATCGGTCGCAAGCGCCCCGCCGCCGAAGTCCGGCTTGAAGATCAGGTCCGGGTTCAACTCAAATGCGCCGGTCGCCGGGTCGAATCTCAGGAAGCTGCGCACGTTCACCGCGTTCCCATTGCGAGACGAGTTCGGATAGACACCCGGGACCAGTTCGAGCGTCCGCCGCCGATCGCGGACCTCATAGTCGCGGTCGCCGACCAGCACGGAGTTCGATTGGCTGTGCGCGGCGAACATCACGAAGTCGGTCGCGCCGTCCCTGGAGGTGTGGCCGAAGCTCGCTTCCACGGCTTGCCGGAAACCGTCGCCGCGCGAGCTGATGCCCTCGGTGACGTGCAGATCGACGCCGCGACTGTCCCGGTCGAGAACGACGTTGACGACGCCGCCCAACGCACCGAAGCCGTAGATGCCGCCGGCGGTGCCGGTCAGCACTTCGATCCGCTTGATGGCGTGGAGTGGAATGGGGTTCAGGTCGGATTGGCGGAAGCTGCTGAACGAAACGGGGATGGTTGGCATGCGCCGCCCGTCGATGAGCACTATCGTGGCTTCGGAACCCAGGCCCCTCAGGTCGATCTCCGATGCGGTGTCCCCAGACTGGGACGTGCTGGTCGGGACGACCTGCGTGTTCGCGGTGATGCGGCTCGTGAAGAACTGGTCGACGTTGTCGCGATGAGCGCGGAGCATTTCCGCTTTGGTGACGACGGTGTAGGGCTGAACGTCGTTTTCGAACCGGCGGATATCGGCATTTTGTGTGCGCTGACCGACGACCAGGATCTCGGGAACGACCGCGTCCGGTCGGGCAAGTGGCGGGGCCGTTGGCCGCTCGACGATCCAGGCGCCGGATTCCGCTCGCCGGGCGCCCAACTCCGTCTCGGCCAGCAACTCCCGGAGTGCTGCCTCAGCGGTGAGATTGCCCTGCACGGCAGGCGACTCGAGGCCGCTCACCAGCGCGTGGTCGAACAGCAACTCGATCCCGGTCTGACGCTCGAGAGTTTGCAAGCCGGTGGGCAGCGGCCCGGCGCCGATACTGACCGTCATCAGGTACGGCTCCGCAAACGCTGGACCGGCCAAGGTCAGCGTGCACGTGCAAACCACTGCGAAGACGGTTCGTCCGACCAACCGGCTCGCTCCCCGAGAGGTTTGGTCTGAGGTTTTTTCGAATACGTTCAACGATGTTCTATTCGCATGCGGGTGCGAACGCAAGCGTGCGCCCTGACACCTTCGTGTAATCGACCGCTCGCCTTGCGCCTGGTTAAGTTCGGCGCACCGAATCGGAGACTCAACCATGAAGCGCAATAGCCAGCTCACGATTGCAACGGCAGTGCTCGCAGTGCTGGGTGGCACGACCCTGTTCGCTCAGGTCGGGCAGGACAAGTACTCACTGAAATCGCCGAGCGGAATCGCGTTCTCCGACTTCAAGGGATACGAGGACTGGTCGGTGGTGTCATCCGCCCGCACCGATGAAGTGCTCAAGGTCATCGTCGCCAATCCAACGATGATTCAGGCGTACAAGGCGGGCATTCCAGGCAACGGCCAGCCGTTCCCTGATGGCTCGAGGATCGCGAAGCTGCAGTGGAAGCCGAAGAAGAGCACGGAGGCTCCATTCGTCGTGGATGTGCCAGACGTCTTCACACAGGCCTTCCTCATCGAAAAGGACAGCAAGCGATTTCCGAAAAGCGGCGGATGGGGATATGCGCTGTTCAACTACGACGCCAAGTCGAACAAGTTCACGGCTGATGCCACCAGCCCTTCAGACTGCGGACACGCGTGCCATACGGCCGTGAAGGCGAAGGATTACATCTTCCATCCGTATCAGAAGCGTTGAATGCGTGCAGCCCCGAACTCACTCACGAGGGGCACGCACTTGAACTCTCTGGCCGCGCCCCAACACTGAGGTGGCAAGGGTTCTGCAACGACATATATAAGAGTGGGTAGAATCCACCCCGCGGAAGGCGCTGAGCGTCAGCCGCTCCCCTCATCGGCCGACCGGCAACGAGGGCTTCAAAACCTAAGAAGTGAGAATTGAAATAGTTACCAACTCATTGTTTTTATTGGTGCCCGGGAGAGGACTCGAACCTCCACGGAGTTACCCGCTAGCACCTGAAGCTAGTGCGTCTACCAATTCCGCCACCCGGGCGGGTGGGAAGGCGCGGCAATGTACGCAGGGGGTTCGGGGCTGTCAATTGAATCGGCCGAATGACTAGACGCGGAAAATTTGGACGACGGGATCGCGGGCGTGGCTCGGCATCGCGCGGGCGCGCGGAGCAGGGAGCTGGCTCGGCAGCCCAGGATCGCAAGCACGCAAAGGGCATTCGCGGCGCGCAGCGCAAGGATCAGCGGCAAGGAAAGCGCGGGTTCGCTGCGCGAGGCGGCGGACGCGGCGGCAAAGATGCTGGCGCCGGACTCATTTCAGCCGGTGGCGTTGTCGAAGGCGTCGTCAGCGCGCATCGCGCCGGATACGGATTCCTTCGCGTCGATGGCGCAACCGACAGTGTGTTCCTGCCCCCGCGCGAAATGCGCGGGCTCATGCACGGAGATCGCGCGCTCGTTCGCGTGAGTCGCGACTCGAGCGATCGCTGGCTCGGAGAAGTCGAAGGTGTGGTCGCGCGCGGCGTGAACGCGTTCCTCGCGACGCTCGAAGTTCATGGACGCGCAGCGTGGGTTACTGCGGCAGATCGGCGCTTGCAGTTGAGATGCACCGTTGCTCCGGCTGACCTGAACGGCGCGCGCAACGGTGATTGGGTAATTGCACAAATCACGCGCCATGCGAGTGGGTCGACGCCGGCGCAGGCGCGTGTGAAGAAGCGGCTCGACCCCGATCGTCCGGTTGAGCTTTCGACGGAATCCGCCATCGCTCGCTTCGAGCTGCCGCACGAGTTTTCGGCGGCGGCGCTGCGCGAGGCCCAGGCATTCGGCGACAAGGTGGACCCGCGTGAAGTCGGGCAACGCGTGGATTTGCGCGATGTGCCCCTCGTAACGATCGACGGCGACGACGCGCGCGACTTCGACGACGCCGTGTACGCCGAACCGCATCCTTCCGGCTTCCGCCTGCTCGTTGCCATCGCGGATGTCAGCCACTACGTGAGGCCCGGCTCTGCACTGGACGCCGGCGCCGTGGAACGCGGCACGTCCGTGTACTTCCCGACGCGCGTGTTGCCGATGCTGCCCCATGCGCTGTCCGATCATTTGTGCTCGCTCGCGCCGAAGGTCGATCGGCTTTGTTTCGTGGCCGACATGATCGTCACGAAGCAGGGCGCGCTGAAGTCGGCGACGTTCTATCCGGCAACCATGCGGTCGGCGGCACGGCTCACGTACACGCAAGCCAATGCCGCGTTGTTCGAAGGCAAGCCCGCCGCGCGCGATGAGCTCGGCCCGTTGCTCGACAAGCTGACGGTGCTGGTCGATGTATATCGCGCTCTTTATAAGGCGCGTAGCCGGCGCGGCGCGCTGGACTTCGATGCCGCCGAGGCCGAGTTCGTCATCGATTCCGCGGAACGTGTGAAGGCCATCGAGCTGCGCGTGCGGAACGACGCGCATCGGCTGATTGAAGAATGCATGATCTGCGCGAATGTCGCCGTCGCGCGCGAGCTGGAGAAATCGAAGACGCCGACGCTTTATCGCGTGCACGGCGAGCCGGATGAGCAGAAGGTGGAGCGGCTCATCGGTGTCCTCGCCTCGCTCAACATCGACGCTGCCCTTCCGGAAAAGATTACTACGCGTGACTTGCAGGCGATCACCAAACGCCTGGGTCATACGCACGACCGGCCGTTCATCGAGTCGCTGATCGTGCGGGCCATGCCGCAGGCCGTGTATCAGCCACCGAACATCGGGCATTTCGGGCTGGCGCTGACGCAGTACGCGCACTTCACGTCGCCGATTCGCCGCTATCCGGACCTCATCGTCCATCGGACATTGAAGGCGCTCATTGCAGACAAGAGCGGGGCGGCCGTGCGCTACGACGGCAATCAGCTCGCCGTGATGGGTGAGAGCACGTCGAAGCTCGAGAAGAGGGCGGATGAAGCCGACCGATACGTCGCCACCTTCCTGAAGTGCACGTATCTGCGCGAGCGCATCGGGCAAACGTTCCTCGGCCTCATCACGACGGTCGTCGAGTTCGGGTGCTTCGTGCAGCTACTCGATGTCGGCGTGGATGGGCTGCTTCACATCGATAATCTGCGCGATGACCAGTATGAAATGGCGGACAACGGACACGCGTGGATCGGTCGGCGCAACCGACGGCAACTGCGTACTGGCGATCACATTCGTGTCGTCGTCACAGCGGTCAACCCGATCGAAGGCTTGATCGACCTGGAGCTGGCCGCTGAGCCGGCGGAATCGTGAAGCACGAGACCATTTATGGCGTGCATGCCGTGCGCTCGATGCTGACGCGGCACCCGCAGCGCGTGGTCGCCGTACGCCTCACCGAGAGCCGGCATGATCCGCGCGCACGGGAAATCGAAGACCTCGCGAAGAAGAGCGGGCGGACGGTCGAAAGAATCGACGCACGTGCTCTGAAGCAGACGCTCGGCGATGTAGCGCATCAGGGCGTCGTCGCGGAAATCGAACCGCTGCCTCCCTGGACCGAGGACGATCTGCTAGCTGCGCTCGAGACGGCACGCGATCCGCTGCTGCTCGTGCTGGATGGCGTTCAGGATCCCCACAACCTCGGGGCGTGTCTGAGGACGGCGGACGCATGTGGCGCACTGGCAGTCGTCGTTCCTAAAGATCGGGCTGCGCAGCTCAATGCAACGGCGCGAAAGGTTGCAGTCGGGGCGGCGGAGACGACGCCCGTCGTGGCAGTGACCAACCTTGCTCGGGCCCTGAAGCTCCTGAAGGAAGCGGGGCTTTGGATCGTCGGCGCCGACGCCGACGGCCCCAAGCTCGCCCACGAAGCGGACTTGCGGGGCGGGGTGGCGTTGGTGCTGGGGGCTGAGGGCAGTGGCCTGCGGCAACTGACGAAGCAGACCTGCGACTTCGTCGTGCGGCTGCCCAGTCTCGGGGCGGTCGAGAGTCTCAACGTCTCGGTCGCCGCCGGAATGCTCTTATATGAGGCGGTTCGGCAGAGGGGGAGCCCCCCGGCCACCCCAATTTGAGCTTGCCACCTGCTTTCAGTAGACTGCGCGCCCCCCGGAAGCCCAGCGCCTCCGGGTCTCCTTGCCACACCACGCATCGCCTCGCTGTGGGTGGCTCCTAAACCCGTAAGGAGGAACCATGAGGCACTATGAGATCGTGTTCCTGGTCCATCCGGACCAGAGTGAACAAGTCCCGGCGATGATCGAGCGCTACAAGGGCATCATTGCGGCCGACGGCGGCCGCGTGCATCGCCTGGAGGACTGGGGCCGCCGCCAGCTGGCGTATCCCATCGCCAAGGTCCACAAAGCGCACTACGTCCTGATGAACATCGAGTGCGACCAGAAAGCCATCAACGAGCTGACTGGCGCATTCCGTTTCAGCGATGCCGTACTCCGGCACCTCGTCGTGTCGATGAACGAAGCCGTCACCGAGCCCTCGCCGATGGCGAAGGCCGAGGACGATGACGGCGGTGAGCGCCGTCGTGACCGCGCGCCCCGCGACGACAGCGGCGACGACGACAACGCATCGGTGGAGGGCTGAGCCATGGCCATGAACGGAAAGAGCTCCAACAGCCGCTTCTCCCGCCGCAAGAAGTTCTGCCGCTTCACCGCCGAGGGCGTGAAGTACATCGACTACAAGGATCTGGCCACGCTGAAGGGCTACGTCACCGAGACGGGCAAGATCGTTCCGAGCCGCATCACCGGCACGAAGTCGTTCTATCAGCGGCAGCTCGCCATCGCCGTGAAGCGCGCGCGCTTTCTCGCGCTGCTGCCTTACACCGATCAGCACTGAGGCGACGTCAATGGAAGTCATTCTGCTGCAGAAGGTTGCCAATCTCGGCAACATCGGCGATCGCGTGAAGGTGAAGTCCGGCTTCGGCCGCAACTTCCTTCTCCCACAGGGCAAGGCTACGCTCGCAACACCGACCAACGTCGCGAAGTTCGAAGAGCGTCGCGCAGAGCTCGAGAAGGCGGCGCGCGAACAGCTCACGTCCGCGACGGAACGCTCGACGGCCCTGCAGGGCTACAAGCTCACCGTGCGCGCGAAGGCAGGCACCGAGGGCAAGCTCTTCGGCTCCATCGGCACCGCGGACATCTCCGAGGCGCTGAACCGTGAGAACTTCAAGATCCTGCGAAGCGAAGTGAGGCTGCCGAACGGTCCGCTGCGTACCGTGGGCGAGCACACCGTGAATCTGCATCTGCATGCAGACGTGGATGTGCCGCTTCAAGTCACGATCATCGCCGAAGAATAGTCGCCGCGGCTCTCGCAAGAGACGCCTGAGTGGCACCGTCAGAGTCGGCCAAAGTCCGTCGCGAGCTCGCCGCCGTGGGCGAAGTTCGCACCCCGCCGCATTCCATCGAAGCGGAGCAGGCCGTGCTCGGCGGCCTGCTGCTCGACACGAGCGCGTGGGACAACGTCGCGGACATGGTGCGGACGAAGGACTTCTATCGTCCGGACCATCGGCTCATTTTCGACGGCATTGCCGCGCTGGCCGGGAACGGCAAGCCGTGCGATGTCGTCACCGTATCCGAGCAGCTTGCCCGCATCGGCGAGCTCGAGAACGCGGGGGGCCTCGCGTACCTGGCGACGCTCGCTCGCGAAACCCCCACGGCCGCGAATGTTCGGGCTTACGCGGAGCTCGTGCGCGAGCGGTCGCTTCTGCGGCAGCTGATCGAAGCGGGTACTGAAATCGCCGGCTCGGTGTTCAACACCGAAGGGCACACGGCGCGCGAGCTGGTCGACAAGGCCGAACAGAAAGTCTTCGAGATTGCCGAGGCCGGGTTCGGTGGGCGCGACGGCGCCGTGCCTGCCCGCAGCCTCCTGCCGGGGCTCATCGACAAGATCGACGAGTGGCACTCGAATCCGGATTCGCTGCGTGGCCTGCCCACGGGTTTCGCGGATTTCGACAAGATTACCGGCGGCCTGCGCGGCGGGGACCTGGTGATCGTCGCCGGCCGCCCGTCCATGGGCAAGAGCACGCTCGCCGTGAACATGGCCGAGTACGCGGCCGTCAATCCGAAGCACAAGGCGTCCGTCGCGATTTTCAGCCTGGAAATGCCGTCCGAGCAGGTGCTCACACGCATGCTGTCATCTCTCGGCAGCGTGAATCTTGGCGCCATCCGCAGCGGCCGCGTTTCCGATGACGACTGGGTGCGCATCACGAGCGCTACGAGCCAGCTCTCCGAGGCGAAGATTTTCATCGACGAGACGCCGGGTCTCACACCCACCGATCTGCGCGCCCGCTCGCGGCGCGTGAAGCGCGAGCACGGACTGGATCTCGTCGTCGTCGACTATCTCCAGCTCATGCAGGTGCCCGGCACGAAAGAGAATCGCGCGACGGAAATCTCCGAGATCTCGCGCGGCCTGAAAGCGCTCGCCAAGGAGCTCAACATTCCGGTGATCGCGCTTTCCCAGCTCAACCGCAGCGTCGAGCAGCGCGAGCACAAGAAGCCCGTGATGTCGGATCTGCGCGAATCGGGTGCCATCGAACAGGATGCAGACATCATCCTGCTGATCTATCGCGAAGAGGTTTACGACAAGAACACGACGAAGAAGGGCATCGCGGAGATCGACATCGCGAAGCATCGCAACGGCGAGATCGGCACCTTCCTGCTCACGTTCCAGGGTGCATTGTCGCGCTTCGCGAACTACGCACCCGACTCCTACGCGGAAGGCATTCTGCGGTGAGCCGGCTCATTCGGGCCGTCATCGATGCCGGTGCTCTGAGGAACAATCTTGCGGCCGTGCGGGCGCGTGCGCCGGGGGCGCATGTGATGGCGGTCGTGAAGGCCAATGCATATGGCCATGGGCTCGTGCCCACTGCGCTTGCGTTGGCGGATGCGGATGCGTTCGCAGTGGCACGCCTTGAAGAAGGGCTAGCGTTACGAGCCGCGAGCGTAACGAAGGCCATCGTGCTGCTCGAAGGCGTATTCACGAGCGAGCACCTGCTCGAAGCCGCACGGCACGGGTTCGACATCGTCGTGCATGATCCGGCGCAGATCGATCTGCTCGAAGCGTTCTCGGGTCAGCATCGATTTGTCGTCTGGATGAAGATCGATACCGGGATGAACCGGCTTGGGTTTCGTCCTGCGGACTTTCCGGCTGCGCTGGCGCGCGTTCGAGGCATGACACCGGCCCCGCTGGAAATTCGCGTGCTCACACACCTGGCGCGCGCGGACGATCGTGATGACGCGGCTAACCGCGAGCAGATCGCACGATTCGATTCAGCCATCGGATCGCTTGGCTACGCGACGAGCATCTCCAATTCCGCGGGCCTTCTGAGCGGAGCCGGCGTTCAGGCGGACTGGGTCCGTCCGGGGCTGGCACTCTACGGCGTGTCGCCCTTTGCGGATCAGACAGCCGGCGCCCTCGGACTCCAGCCGGTGATGGCGCTCTGGAGCACCATCCTCACCGTTCGCCGTGTTCCGAAGGGTGAGACGGTTGGCTACAGCGGCGTGTGGCGTGCACAGCGCGACTCGACGATTGCCATCGTGGCTGCGGGATACGGCGATGGATTGCCGCGCAATCTTCCAAGCGACACACCCGTCCTCATCGCCGGCCAGCGCGCCACGATCGCAGGCCGCGTTTCCATGGACATGATTGCGGTCGATGTCACCGACCTTCCGCCGGTGCAAGTGGGCGATCAGGTCACCCTGTGGGGCGAGGGACTGCCCGTCGAAGAAATTGCGCGCCACGCTGGCACGATCCCCTACGAGCTCCTCTGCGGAGTCAGTCAGCGCGTCCCGCTCGAACTGCGCTGACGCGATGGGTCGACGCAGGGAGGCCGTCAGGACGCACGCTAAGACATTAGCGTGTTGGAAGTGTCCAGAGCCGTGGCATCAGGCTGGCGCGCGAAAGCGCTTCGCTCCGGCAACCCCCGTTCGCACGCTGCCCGAAGGGCATTGAAAATCACGCGCCTTCGAAGAATCCCATCTTCACGCCGGCGAGCTGGATGACGTCGTTGTCGGTGAGGCGGCGCGCGGTGGCACCGATGGGCGAGCCGTTGAGCAGCGGGAAGTCGTTCTCTTTGCCGCTGTCGACGTGCACGATGAAATAACCATCGGCACGACGCGTGATCGCAGCGACCTGCACACCAGGTCGGCCGAGAGTCGTCAGCGCCTTGTTCAAATCGAGCTCGCGACCTGCAAACGCGCCCGACAGCACTTGCAGCTTCGCTTTCTTCAATGCAGCCGCGCCATCGAGCGCCTTGCGCGCGCCGGTGGCAGAGAGTGAATTCACCTGACCATCGGCCGCAGCTGCCGTGCGCAATTTCTCGACAGGGCGCGCCGACGGCTGAATCACCATCGTCTTCTCGAACTCATCCTGCGCTTCATCGTCTTCGACGAACCGCAACTGATGATGACCGACCGTCACCACGTCGCCATGCTGAAGCGCATGCTTCTTGATCAGCTTGCCGTTGACGTAGGTGCCGTTCGTGCTGTTCAGGTCCTCGAGAAACGAATCGTTGAGGATGTTGATGATGAGCGAGTGATGGCCCGACACCGCGGGGTTGTCGATGCGGATGTCGTTGTCAGGGAGGCGCCCGATCGTGTAGCGCTCCTTGTTCATGTTGTATTCCGCCATCACCTGGCTATCCAGGCTCAAGACCAACCTTGCCATTTGCGCGCCTCGCCTTTAGCCGAACCAGCGGAAAATCTTGTCGAACACGCCTTTGTGTGCCGGAAATGCATCCAGCACCTGCGCCATGACCGCGGACACGTTATCGCGCCCACCATTGTCATTCGCCAATTGGATCAATTGTTTAGCGACCGTATCCAGATTAGCACTAAAGGTGCTGATGGTTAAGTGAATGTCGTCGTCTTCCACCATGTCGGACAACCCGTCCGAGCACAGCACATACACATCGCCCTTCTGCACCGGAGCCTCCTGCAACTCCACCTCCACGTTCGGCTCCACTCCGAGCGCGCGTGTGACGTAGTTCTTGTTGGCAGCCCGCTGCGCCTCCTCGGCGGAGTAGAAGCCGCGGTCCACCAACTCCTGCAGGAGTGAATGATCCATCGTCACCTGCTCGAAGCGCCCGTTACGAAGTCGGTACAGGCGCGAGTCACCCACGTGCGCGACAGAAATCTTGTTATCGAAGAATAGCGCCGCGACGATCGTGGTTCCCATGCCTTCGCACTGCGGCTGACTGCGTGCGGTCTGGTAGATGATCTTGTTGGCGCGGTGGATCGCGTCCCTGAGGATGATGCTCGGGCGAGACATGCCCGACTCCCGATCGAGAATCGTGAGGTCCTCGCGCTCCACCTGTTCGCGGATCAGGTTCAGCACTGTCTTGACCGCGATGCCGCTCGCTACCTCGCCCGCGTTGTAGCCGCCCATGCCGTCCGCCAGCACGAGAAGGCCGATGTCCGCGTCGGTCGCGATCGTGTCCTCGTTGTGCTCGCGTACCTTGCCCGTGTCCGTGAGGCCGACGCACCGGATCTTCGACCGCAACGTCATCCAGGGCCTCTGCGCCCGGGCGTCCGGCGGAGTGTGAGGCAAATCACAGGCACGCGTGCGCGCACGCCCCGTCGGCGTGGATCACCATCGACCACCGATTGTGTGCTCGTGATCACCACGGAAACCAAGGCCGTGCCGCCTCCCCCACCCCGATATGAGACCGTCTACGCTAGCATTGCCAGACCGCGGGTCCGAGTGGGTGTTCACAAACCCATCATCGGCCGCGCCGGCTGCGAATCCTAGCCGAAAACGGGCCGGATTCGAGCCCAATTCGTGGCCTCAAGGGAAGGCCACAGCGCTTCGCTCGAAGTTGAGACTCACGCACAGACAAAGGCGCCATGGCTCGATCCAGCCCGGTTTTCATCTGCTCCGACTGCGGAGGCGAAACACTCAAGTGGCAGGGGCAATGTCCACATTGTTCGGCCTGGAATTCACTCGAGCAGCGCGCGTCCGCGCGTGCCGGGAGCGCATCGCCCACGCGCGCGGAACCGCGCGCTCTCGATAGTGAGCCGGCGGCGGCTGAGGCTCGGCTTGGCAGTGGCCAGGAAGAGCTGGATCGGGTACTCGGGGGCGGCATTGTCCCGGGGTCGGTAACGCTCCTCGGTGGCGACCCCGGCATCGGCAAATCCACGCTTCTTCTGCAGGTGGCGGCTCACGTTGCTGGATCGCAGCGTGTGCTCTATGCGAGCGGTGAGGAATCCGTGGCGCAGGTGGGTGGACGGGGTCGCCGGCTGAACGTGGCTGCCGCGAATCTCGAGGTGGTCACCGAGACGGACCTCGAAGCGATTCAGGCGCTGGCGACCGAGCGGCAGGCGGCGCTGCTGGTCGTGGACTCAATCCAAACAATGCAGCTTGCCGGGATCGCCGCGAGCGCCGGTGCGGTGACGCAGCTTCGGGAATGCACGGCGTCGCTCGTGCGATTTGCGAAGGGCAGTGGCACGGCCGTGATGCTGATCGGGCACGTCACCAAGGAGGGCACCATCGCGGGTCCGCGCGTGCTCGAGCATCTGGTCGATACCGTCCTCTACTTCGAAAGCGAGGCGGCCAGCCGCTTCCGCATCGTGCGCGCCACGAAAAACCGGTTTGGCGCGGTCCATGAGATGGCGTTCTTTGCGATGACGGAGGGCGGGCTGCGGGAGATCCGCAACCCCTCTGCCATCTTTCTTGCCCGAGCGCCGGAACCGGCAGCCGGCAGCGTCGTGACCGTGACCCGCGAAGGCGGACGACCCCTCCTGATCGAGCTGCAAGCGCTGGTGGATCGAATGCGATTCGGCGCGCCCCGGCGCATCGCGCAGGGTCTGGATCCCAATCGGGTGGCGATGCTGCTGGCGGTGTTGAACCGGCATGGCGGTGTATCGCTTCAGGAGCACGACGTGTTCGTGAATGTGGTGGGCGGTATCCAGATAGGGGAGACGGCCTGGGACTTGCCGGTAGTGCTGGCCCTCGCTTCCAGCCTGCGGGACAAGGCGCTGGATCAGGGGCTGGTTGCGTTCGGTGAGCTTGGGTTGACCGGGGAGGTTCGGCCGGTTGCCTACGGTGAGGAGCGGCTGCGCGAGGCGCAGAAGCAGGGGTTCAAGGTGGCTTTGGTGCCTAAAGAGAATGTGCCTCGGAAAGAGTTGGAAGGTTTGCGGGTCGTGGGTGTGGGTCGAGTTGATCAGGCGTTGCGAGCGGCGTTTGGCGGAGGGGAGGAAGAGTAGGCCCTGGCTGGATGGGGAGGACCGCCGTCGCGCCGCTGATTACCGGGCGCCCGCGAAAGGCGTTTCAAGAGTGCGCTTCTTGGGGCGCGACACCGGAAGCCGCACTACGCAGCAACTCGGGGTTGCATCACTTGCACTCGCACGGTTTTGATGACGTTGTCACCGGTCTGAAGAATCTCGAACTGATAGTCGCCCACTCGCAGGGCCGTGCCCGGTTCGGGGATCGTCTCGAGCCGCTCGAGCAGCAGGCCGTTCAGAGTCTTTGGGCCATCCGTGGGAAGCTGCCACTGCAGCGCCCGATTCAACGCCCGAATCGTCGCGCTCGCATTCACGAGGTAAACGCCAGGCCGCTCCGAATGAATGTCCTTGTGGGTAATCGTGGCCGGGTCCGTGGTGAACTCACCAACGATCTCTTCGAGAATATCCTCCAGCGTCACGAGCCCTTCGATATCCCCATACTCGTTGACCACGAATGCCAGCCGCCGCCGATTGCGCTGAAAATTCGACAGCTGCACGTTGAGCGGCGTGCCCTCGGGCACAAAGTACGGCTCACGGCCGCGAGCAATCTCGATGAGCCGCTCGCGAGTGAGCGTGCCCCGCGCAAGCTCCTGCGCCACGCGCTTCATGTGGACGATGCCCACGAGGTTGTCGAGCTCGGCGTCGTACAAAGGCAGCCGCGTGTGCGGCGTCTGGCGTAGCTGATCGAGCAACTCTTCCCAGTTCTCATCTACGTCGATCGCCGCGATTTCCTGGCGCGGAATCATGATGTCGTTCACCGTGACGCTGCCCAGATCAAGAATAGACAGCAGCATCTGGCGGTGACGCTGCGGGATCATCGGTCCCGCTTCGGCCACCACGGTGCGCAGCTCTTCCGTGCTCAATGCCTGATCGGCGCGCGAGGACTTCACGACGCCGAACACGCGCAGGAATCCGTAGGCCATCTTGTTCGTCACCCACAGCAGAGGGCGCGCCACGGTGACGAGTGCGCGATAGATGTACGAAGAGCTGAGCGCGACGGGTTCGGGATGTGTAGCCGCGTAGATCTTGGGCGCCAGCTCGCAGAACACGATCATCACGACGGTGAGGATGAAGCCGACGATGGGAACGGCGTAGGGGTTGTGGGTCCGTTGCGCAAGGATCGTTGCGATGGCGGATGCGAAGACGCTGGCCGCGGCGAGGATCACGAGGTTGGCGCCGAGCCAGTCATCGGGTTTTTGCAGCAGGCGCTCGAGCACCTTGGCGGAGCGCTCGTTGCTCTGGGCACGCGTGCGGATGCGGTAGCGGTTTACCGAGAGCATCGCGACCTCCGTGCCGGAGGAAAACGCGATGATCGCGAGGAGCACGAGCAGCGAGACCAGAAGGATCGTGGTTGGAGCGTCGTTCAAGGGAGTGGACCTCGATTTTCTTGCATCCCCTGGCGTCAAGCATACGGGGCAAGGGGTTACGGCGGGAAACTGGGGACCTGTGCTGTGCGGGGCCCCCTTATAATCGGCCGCTCGCCCCGACCGGGGCGGTCAGGCTGACACGGAATCCGGATGTTCGAGAATCTCACTGCCCGGCTCGCGCGCACGGTGGAAAGCCTGCGCGGGAAAGGGCGCATCACCGAAGAGAACGTTGGCGAGTCGCTGCGCGAAGTGCGCATGGCGCTGCTCGAAGCGGACGTGGCTCTGCCCGTCATCAAGACGTTCATCGAATCGGTGAAGACCAAGGCACTCGGCGCGGAGGTGGCGCAGAGCCTCACGCCGGGGCAGGTGTTCATCAGCATTCTTCATCGCGAGCTGGTCGAGCTCATGGGTGGGGCAGCTGAGGGCTTCAGTCTTCGGGCGCAGCCGCCAATTGTCGTGTTACTGGCCGGCCTGCAGGGCGCTGGCAAGACGACCACTGCAGCGAAGCTCGCGCGCTGGTTGATCGAGCGTCAACGCAAGCGCGTGCTGCTCGTGAGCACGGACGTGCGAAGGCCGGCGGCGATTCTGCAGCTCGAACGTTTGGCGCAGCAGGTTGGTGCGGAGTTTTGGCGTGCAGCGGATGGCGTGGCGCCTCCGGAGATCGCGCGTGCCGCTGTCGAACAAGCGCGGCGTGCTGTTGCCGATGTGCTCATCGTCGACACAGCGGGTCGGCTGCATGTCGATGAGACGCTGATGAACGAAGTGCGCGAGATCGACGCTGCCGTGAAGCCTGCGGAGCGGCTTTTCGTAGTCGATTCGATGGCGGGGCAGGATGCGGTGAATTCTGCGCGCGCGTTCTCTGCGGCGCTGGATCTCACGGGGATTGTGCTCACGAAGGCTGACGGCGATGCGCGCGGTGGCGCGGCGCTGTCCGTGCGGCAGATCACCGGCAAGCCCATCGTGTTCATGGGCATGGGTGAGAAGACCGAAGCGCTCGAGCCGTTCGATCCGGAGCGCATGGCTTCGCGCATCCTCGGCATGGGCGACGTGGTGAGCCTCGTCGAGCAGGTTCAGCGGCAGGTTGACGTCAAGGAGGCGGAGCGTCTTGCCAAGAAGGTCATCAAGGGCAAGGGCTTCGACATGATCGACCTCAAGGGTCAGCTCGAGCAGCTGCAGTCGATGGGGGGCGTCAGTGCGCTGATCGACAAGCTGCCTACTGCTGCGACCTCGAAGGCCATGCCTGCGGATCAGGGGGATCGGGAGATCCGGCGGCAGATTGCGATCATCAATTCGATGACGCTCAAGGAGCGTCGCGAGCCTGGGATCATCGATGGGTCGCGGCGGCGGCGGATCGCTGCGGGGTCGGGGGTCCAGGTTCAAGACGTCAACCGTCTTTTGAAGCAGTTTTTAGAGATGCAGCGGATGATGAAGAGCATGAAAGGCGGGAAGCTGCGACGCATGCTCGGGGCGTTCAAGGGGGGCATGCCGCCGGGGTTTCCGCCCAGGCAGTGATTGGCGATGTGCCGGGCATGAACGCTCGGCTCGGTGCCAGGGCGGGGCCGCGGCCGATGAGGGGGGCTTCGGGAACGCCCGTAAGACCGGTCCATCGGGGGCTCGGGAAAATGCGTCCTTGCATTTTCACGTCCCTCAGCCCCCCCTCATCGACCGCGTCCCCGCCCGAACGGCAGTGCCATTCATGCCTTGGAAGTCGTGGGGATGCTGGGGTGGGCCGCACAGAGAATTTCGTGTCGGGTCTTTCTATGAATCAATCGTTTGCGTAGAATCCGCGCTCCTTTTTGGGGGCCCGGACTCAAAGCCGCGCCCCAAACCTTCAGGATCCGAATACGCATGGTCACTATTCGCCTTACCCGGCGCGGGGCTACGAATCAGCCCTTCTATCACGTAGTCGTCACGGACAGCAGGAAGCGCCAGGGCGGTTCCAGCCTCGAGCAGGTGGGCTACTTCAATCCGATTGCCAGGAAGGGCGAGCCGAAGCTGAAGCTCGATCTGGCGCGCATCGATTACTGGGTCGGGCAGGGCGCGCAGCAGTCCGACCGCGTCCGCACGCTCGTCAAAGACTACCGGAAGCAGGCGACCGCCTAGCGCCAAGCGAGGCGCCCATGGCGGCGCAGGACTGGCTGGAGTTGGGGCGCATTGGCAGCCCCTACGGCATCAAGGGCTGGGTCCACGTTCAGTCCTTCACGGACCCGCCCGAGCGACTGTTGAAGTATCGCGACTGGATCCTGCAGTCGGTGCGCGCCGAAGCCGCATCGATGCGGGTAGTCGAAGGTCGAATACAGGGTGCGGGCATCGTTGCCCGCCTCGAAGGGATCGACGATCGGGATCGGGCCGCGCGCCTGCTGGGTGCCACGATCCGGGTCGAGCGCAGCGCGCTGCCGAAGCTGCGCAAGCGCGAGTTCTATCAGGCCGACCTGATCGGCCTGAACGTGTCGAACGTCGAAGGCGTGGCGCTCGGAGCCGTGGCGCATTTTGTCGAGACGCCTGGCGGAACCGTGATGGTCGTGCGGGCGGCTGCGGGCACTGAGCACTGGGTGCCAGCGACACGCGAGCATTTGAGGAAAGTCGATCTCTCGGCGGGCCAGGTCACCGTGGACTGGCCGGCGGAGCTGGACGAGGCGAACGCGGATCAGGCGGAACGCGGGTAGCAGAGGGGTTCGAGCCGTGCACGTCGAAATCGTCACGCTCTTCCCGGAGATGATTGAAGGCGCACTGCGCTTCGGCGTGGTGGGCAGAGCGGTCGAGCGCGGAGTGTTGACGGTCGGACGGGAGGATCCCCGCTCGCACACACACGATGTGCACAAGACCGTGGACGATCGGCCCTACGGTGGCGGTCCCGGCATGGTGTTGAAGCCGGAGCCGATGCTGGCAGCCATCCGCGCAGCGCAGGCTCGCCTGCCAGCGGGATGCCCACGCATCGGGTTGTCCGCGCAGGGCGAGGTGCTCGATCAGCGTGTGGCGCAGGAGCTTGCGGCGTTGCCCGGGTTTCTGCTCGTGGCGGGCCGGTACGAAGGGCTCGACGAGCGCGTGATCGAAAGCGGCGTGGATCGCGAGCTATCGATCGGAGACTACGTGCTCTCCGGCGGCGAGCTCGCGGCGCTGGTGGTGGTCGATGCGGTGGCGAGGTTGCTGCCCGGAGTGCTCGGCGACGAGCGTTCGAGTGAGCAGGAATCGTTCGCCGCGGGGCTCCTGGACTGGCCGCACTACACACGGCCCGAGGAGTTCGAGGGCCGCCGCGTGCCGCAGGTGCTATTGTCCGGCCATCATGCCGACATCGCACGCTGGCGGCTGCAACAGGCCGTCGTGCGCACCTGGCAGCGCCGGCCGGATCTGATCGTGAAGCACGGTCTCGCCCCGGAGGCGAGCCGGTTGTTGAATGAATTTCTCGCCGCGCGCACGGCGCGTGGCGATTCGGACGTACAGGTAACGCCGAACGGAGCCAAAGGTAGTGCGACCTAAGCGCTCGGCACGGCGATTCGACGTAGAGGTGACGAACATGGGCAACATCATTCAAGAAATCGAAAAGGCGCGGATGACCCGCGAGGTGCCGAGCTTCAACCCCGGCGACACGGTCGTCGTGCAGGTGAAGGTGGTCGAAGGCGACCGCGAGCGCGTGCAGGCCTACGAAGGCGTGGTCATCGCCAAGAGCAATCGCGGTCTCAACTCCTCGTTCACGGTGCGCAAGATTTCGCACGGCGAGGGGGTCGAGCGTGTGTTCCAGACGTACAGCCCGGCGATCAGCGAGATCTCGGTGAAGCGCCGCGGCAGCGTCCGTCGCGCGAAGCTGTACTACCTGCGCGACCTGTCCGGCAAAGCCGCACGCATCGAAGAGAAAATCTGATGCGTGGCCCGCACGCCGCGGCCCCGCGCCGACGCTCCTTCTTCCTGATGGGATTGAGCACGGTGCTGGCGCTGGCGGCGTGCCCGGCATTCGCTGCGCCTTCGGTCGAAGGCGTGAAGCTCCCGCCCGGCTTCCAGATCGAGGTGTGGCAGGACAACCTGCCGCTCGCGCGCTCGATGGCGTTGGGACCGAAGGGCACGGTGTTCGTCGGCACCATGCGCTTCGGCAATCCGTCGAAGGACGTGTATGCAATCCGCACGGTCAACGGCAAGCGCACCGTCACGAAGCTCCTCACCGGGCTGAACAATCCGAACGGCGTCGCCGTGCGCGACGGCAATCTCTACGTCGCCGAGGTGCACCAGATCACCCGCTACGACGACATCGAGAACCATCTCGACAAGCCGCCAAAGCCGGTGATGATCACGCACCTGCCCACGGAGCAGCACCACGGCTGGCGCTACATCGACTTCGGCCCCGACGGCAAGCTGTACGTTTCCGTCGGCGCTCCGTGCAATGTGTGCGACAAAGGCGCGCAGGGCTACGCACAGATCATTCGCATGAATCCGGACGGCACGGGCCGCGAGCCCATTGCCAAGGGCGTGCGCAACTCGGTGGGCTTCACCTGGCAGCCGCGCTCCGGCAAGTTCTGGTTCACCGACAACGGGCGCGACGAAATGGGGGACAACGTGCCGAACTGCGAGCTGAACCGGCTCGACACCGTCGGCGCGGACTTCGGCTTCCCGTATTGCCATGGCGGCGATGTGACCGATCCGGAGTTCGGCAAGCTCGGCAGTTGTGCGAAAGCCGTGCCGCCGGCCCAGAAGATGGGCCCGCATGTTGCTCCCCTGTCGGTGCGCTTCTACACAGGCAACCAGTTTCCCGCGGCTTATCAGAATCAGGCCTTCGTCGCCCAGCACGGCTCATGGAATCGCAGCACTCCCATCGGTTACCGGATCATGCTCGTGAAGCTCACGGGCGATGCGGTGACCGGCTACGAGGAATTTGCGACGGGGTGGCTCAAGCCCGATGGGAAAGTCACCGGCAGGCCGGTGGATCTGCAGCTTCTCCAGGATGGCTCGATGCTGGTTTCGGACGATCAGGAAGGCGCGATCTACCGCATCTCGTACAAAAAGTAGCCCTACGGATGAGGGCTTGAGGACTCATCAGCCATGCGCGCGCTCGGCGCCATTCTTCTCGTCATCGGCCGCGGTCTCGACTGGGTGCGGAAATTCCTGCACCTGCTCCTGCTGCTGCTGATCTTCGGTTTCATCGTCGGCGCGCTGCGCGTGTCGATCCCAACCATCCCGTCGAAAGCGGCGCTCGTCATCGCACCGGAAGGGCAGATCGTCGATCAGCTTTCGGGCGATCCCATCGAGCGCGCCATTTCGCAGGCGCGCGGTATCGGCCGCTCCGAGACGCTGGTGTGGGATCTCGTCGATTCCATTCGCGCAGCCGCGAAGGACGCACGCATCCCGGTCATCGTCATCGACACGCAGAACTTCACCGGCGCCGGGCAGCCGACGCTCGAAGAGCTGGCGCGCGCCCTGCGCGATTTCCGCGCCACCGGCAAGAAAGTGATTGCGTACGGCACGGACTTCGAGCAGGCCCAGTACTACCTCGCCGCGCAGGCGGACGAGGTGTACGTCGACCCGTTCGGCATGGTGCTGATCGACGGCTACGAGGCCTACTACACGTTCTTCAAGGACGCGCTGGACAAGCTGGGCGTGGACATCAACGTGTTCCGCGTCGGCCAGTACAAGAGCGCGGTCGAAGTCTATTCGCGCACGGACATGTCGCCTGAGGCGAAGGAAGAGACGGCTGTCTACCTGAACTCGCTCTGGGCGAGCTATCAGGAAGCCACTACCAAGGCGCGCAAGCTGAAGCCCGATGCAGTGTCGAATTACGTGGCGACTCTCGTAGACCACGTGTCCAGCCCGGCTCCGGGACCACTCGCGCCGGAAAGGCCGACTCACATCCCTGCGGCGGAAGTCGCGTTGAAGGCCGGACTCGTCACTGGCGTGAAGTCACGGCTGGATGTCGAGAAGCACGTGATCCGCCTCGTTGGCGAAGACGAGGAAGAGGGGTCGTTCCGTTCGGTTTCCTCGGATGACTATATCCGCGTCGTGCATGCGGAGAAGAAAGTGGGCTCTGCCGGAACCGCGAAGGTAGGCGTGGTGGTCGCGGCGGGAGAAATTCTCGATGGCGATCAGCCGGCCGGCACGATTGGCGGCAGCTCGACTGCGCGGCTCATTCGCGAAGCGCGGCTCGACGACGACGTGAAAGCAGTCGTCCTGCGTGTGGACAGTCCCGGCGGCAGCATGATGGCGGCGGAAGAGATCCACCGCGAAATCCTGGCGCTGAAGGCAGCCGGCAAACCGTTCGTGGTTTCGATGGGTGATCTCGCGGCCTCGGGCGGCTACTACATCGCGGCGCCTGCGGATGAGATCTGGGCAAGCCCGGCCACGATCACCGGTTCGATCGGCATCTTCGCGGTCATCCCGACCGTCAACAAAACGCTCGGCAAGATCGGCGTGAGCGTCGATGGCGTCGGCACGACGCCGCTGTCGGGCCAGCTCCGGCTCGACCGGCCGCTCGGCCCCGACGCGAAGCGGTTTCTCCAGGCGATCATCGAGCGCGGGTACGACGAGTTCGTCGGCCGCGTGTCCATCGGTCGCAAGAAATCCAAGCAGGATATCGACGCAATCGCGCAGGGCCGCGTGTGGTCCGGCCTGGATGCGAAACGCCACGGTCTCGTCGATCAGCTCGGCTCGTTCGACGATGCGGTGAAGTCCGCCGCGAAGCGCGCGAAGCTCACGAGCTACGACGTGCACTTCGTGGAGCCGAGTCTCTCCTGGGCGCAGGAGCTGGCGTTGCAGGTTCGCGTGTGGGCGGTGAAGTCGCTCTTCACGCTCGATCAGCGCACGAAGCGCCTGATGCGCGTGGCGGAACGGCTCGATCCGATCCAGCAGGAAGTCGAGCGCCTCAGCCGGATGTCGGTGCCGAACCGGCTGTACGCCTACTGCTTCTGCACTGTGCGCTGAAGGCGCAGTCCGTTCAGGTCGCCGCCTTCGCGAGGGCGGTGCCGATTTCCGCGCCCTTCGCATTCTTCAACGCGACGCATTGCCCGATGCGTTCCTTCGTCTGCGCGAGCTCCAGGTCGCCGCCGCCGATCTTCGGCATCTTCGGCTTCATGTAGGCCTCCAGCTTCGCAACGTCGTCTGCGCCGCATTTGCCGTCGAACATGCGAACGATGTAGGGCTTCGCAAAGCCGGGGAACGCATTCATCACCTGCTCGAAGTTCTTGTCGACGAAACCGATGACTGCATCGCGTGCGCCGGGCTGGCGCGAGGTGGCCAGCACGATCTGCAGCGACTCCATCGATTGCACGCCGTTCGAGAAAGCGAGGCCGAGCGTGGCGTCCGCCGTCGCTGCGTTTTCCGCCGAGGCCAGACCCGAGCTCGCGTGTAGACGGAACAGCGGATCCGTCGACTTCACGAGCGCATCGCGCAGCTTCGTGATGAACGGTGTGCCCCGGTCCTGGACCGCGACGCTGAACGCGATGGACCGGTATGCCGGATCGATCGCGCGCGCGTCCCCATTCAACGCGGCCTCCGCGGCCGCCGCCAGACGTGACCTGAGCTCGGGATCGCGCCCTTCGAGCGCAACGAATGGCACGAGCGCCTGACGGAGCGCCTGCTTGTCCACCGGGTCCTTCTGGTACGCGCCCGGCCGGAGGTCACTGCCGAGCGCGGCCAGGCGTGGCCCGTACATCGATTGCATGACTTTTCGATACTGCACGATCTGCTCGGGCGTGAACGTCGTGTCAGCGAGAGCCTTCAAACGCGAGCCCAGCTCGACCGCCGCCAGGCGCTCCTTGTGAGCGCTGAGCGCCCGCGCGGCCGCCAGCACATGCTCGAAGCTCCCCGTGCCCGCAGCGAAATCTGCCCAGAGACTATCGGCAACCGCGAGTGCTTCGCGTGCAGGCAGAGTCGTCGCAGCGGCGATCACACGATCGCGATTCGCGGCATCGAGCCTAAAACGGTAGTAGCCCGCGCCCGCTGCGTTGGGAATCAGGGCACCGGTTCCCTTGATGGCGGGCAGAGTTGCAGTCTGCGACTCGAGCAGACTGCAGGACCGACTGTCTGCTACACGCAGGCACAGTGGAATCTTCCAGGTCTGTGCAGGCATCGCCGCGATACCGAGTGGGCGGTAGCGCGCCTGACTCACCGAGATGCCTTGCGCGTTCTGTGAGACCGTCACCACGGGCACGCCGGTCTGGTCCGTGAAGGTCTTGAGGGACGCAACGATCTTCGGATCGCCGGCCGCTTCGCCGAGCGAGCGAAAGAAGTCATCCGCCGTCGCGTTGCCATGCTTGTAGCGCTCGAGGTGCTTGTGCACGCCTTGCGCGAACTTCTCGGTGCCGAGATAGCTCTCGAGCATCGACAGCACCTGGCCACCCTTCAGGTAGGTGATCGAGTCGAAGGCGCTCATGATCTGCCGGTTCTCGGTGATCTCCTGGTGAATCGGGCGGCCCTTGCCGAGCGAATCCGTGTCCATCGCGTCGAGCGCATCCTCCGTTTCGCTGGCGGCGATGCCGAGGTCGGGACGCCACTGGTCGCCCACCTTCTTGCCGAGCCACGAGGCGAAGGCTTCGTTCAGCCAGATGTCGGTCCACCAGTCCGGCGTGACGAGGTCGCCGAACCACTGGTGCGCGATTTCATGCGCCGTGACCTCAGCGAATCCGCGGAGCTGCGAGAGCGGGGCATCCGCATCGAGCAGCATCAGCGTGTCGTCCTGGATGATGAGGCCCGCGTTCTCCATGGCACCGCCCAGAATGGGTGTGCCGAGCAGATCCAGTTTCTCGAACGGATACGGAATGCCGACGTACTGCTCGACGAGCGCGACGAGCTTCGGCGACTCGGCGGCCGCGAGCTGCATGCGCGCCTTCTGGCCCTTCGTCGCGATCACGCGCCAGGGCACGGGATGAGTGCGCACCTTGTTCGGTGGGATCACGCCTTCGATCACCTCGAACGGGCCCACACCGATGGCCACGAGATACGTCGGCAGCGGCTGCGTCGGCGCGAAGCGATGCGTGATCTTGTCGCCAGCAGGCGTGGCGCCGACTTCCGGCGTGTTGGCAAAGACCTTCGCGCTCTTCGGCGCCGTGATGGTGATCGTGAATGGCGTCTTGAACCCCGGCTCATCGAAGCTAGGGAACATGCGGCGCGCGTCGATGGGCTCCATCTGCGTCCAGGCGTACCAGTCGCCGGCGACTTCGGCATGGAACAGCCCTTCGGCGCCGACGCGGAAGTCCGCGGCGTAATCGAAGGTCAGCGTGAGCTTGCCGGCCGGCACGTCGCTCGGCAGGTCTAGCCGGGCCACGCCGGACTCGTGCACTTCAGTGTATTTCGCCGTGAGAGGCGTCTTTCCTGCCATGACCTGCGCCTTGCTCACACGCAGTCCATTTCCGTGCAGGAAGATCGTTCGCGTCGCTTGTGCGAGCGTCGCGTCGATTTCCGTGTGGCCGCTGAAGTCCTTCGCCGCAGGATCAACCGTTAGGTTGATGCGATAAGCCGTTGGCTTGATCGTCCCTGAAAGGCGTCCTGTAGGGATGTCAGAGCTTGCGGCAATGGCCGCCGCGGTGAAGAACAGCCCGAGGAGGGCCACGGTCGCAGTTCGCAACATGAGCAATTCCCTGTTTTTTCCCTGTATTTCCGCACTGGAGCGGCAGGTGGATTGCTTATTGTGGCGAGGCTTCTAGCGTGCAACAACACCGGGCTCGAAGAACATGAGCGGCCAGATTTCGAATACGCCGGTCTCGAACGCCAGCCGGTCCGTGGCCGCCACGGCGTCTTCGAACGTGCCTTCGACGACATAGATTCCCATCAGCTGCTCCTTCGATTCGATGAACGGACCGTCCGTGATGTGCTTGCGCTCCTTGTAGCGGCGTACGGTTCTTGCTCCGTTCGGGGTCAGGCGCATGACGGGGCCGAGGCGACGCTTCGCAGTCAACTCCTCGCGCAAGCCTGCGTGGCGGCTCATGACTTCTTTCTCTTCCTCGGGCGCCCAGCGGGCCACGTGGTCTTCGGAACCGTAGATCAGGATGATATAGCGCATGCGTTTGTCCCCTTCGGACGGCGGCTGCCGTCCTAACCAGACGAACGGCTGCGAGCCCTGCCGACAATTCTGCCTCTGACACCTCAAGGAGAGGGCCATGAGCCGAATCTACGATGCGATCGTCGTGGGCGCGCGCTGCGCCGGCTCACCGACAGCGATGCTGCTCGCTCGCAAGGGCTATCACGTGCTCCTGGTGGATCGCGCGACGTTTCCGAGCGACACCATCTCAACGCACATCGTGCATCCGCAAGGCGTG
>Ga0081539_10001161_pt1 | contig 47662 bp, 38 predicted proteins | sample TabmetS4T2R2_FD_71023 | JGI IMG/M metagenome (GOLD analysis project Ga0081539, IMG submission 71023) | Tabebuia heterophylla rhizosphere microbial communities from the University of Puerto Rico - S4T2R2 | ecosystem: Host-associated > Plants > Roots > Rhizosphere ... | reverse complement strand
AGACCACTTAAGATCATGAGTTTTGACGCCATGAACAGGACTTCCCCATGGAATCAGCGACACAATATCTCCACTTCTTCCATGGACTTGTGCCTGATTCCGGCAAAAGAATATTTCCTCCACCCCATCATCGATGCGAGCATCCAACGTTTTCAGTTGATTATTACTGAGTAATACGATGTTGCTCAGCATTTGATCGAGCCGTCCGCCAAGCGCGCCGATGACAATAAGCTGCGTAGGACTCAGCTCAATCGCACGCTGGATGGCAAGCTCGAGGTCCGTTTCGTTCTTATCGCGAGGAAACAGTTCGATCGCGATGCCAGCGCTTTGAAGTTCCTGTATTTTGCTTCTTTCGATGGAATCTATATCGCCGATAACAAGATCGGGCATCAAGCCTAGCGCAAGAGCATGACGAGTCCCACCGTCCGCACAGATGATGTAGTCATCTGGCTGTAAAAGGAGTCGGGCTTTTTCAAGGTCAGGCAGTTCGCCGTTGGCAAAGATGATAATACGGTGCATAGTTCGGCCCCTCCGTCCTTTAGGCACCTCCCCCATCCCGCGCTTCGCGGGATGGGGGAGGATGGGTGGGGGTAGGAAAAACCATCCTCGCGGCGGAGGATGGCTCGTTGATAAATCTATATTCCCTCCGCCAGTATGATCTGGATCAGGTATTGCGGGTTAAGCGCGGCTCGCTACTCTCAGTCCCGCATCGCGGGACACCCCGTTCAATTGTGTAACTATCGTAATACTTTTCTAACTCATTGTCAACCTAACGGACGCGGCGGCGCCATTCCTCTTTCATTTGTAATTCACTGGGACTGACACCAGACTCAAGCGCGAGAAAATCCGTCAACAGCCGATTGAACTTAACTGTTTCATCGATCATCGGAAAATGACCCGAACCTTCCAGCAAGACCTGATGAGTCATTGAAGAAAGTGGAAAGCTTTCCTCCGGGGCAAAAATCGCTGGATCCTTTTCGCCATAAACAAGCAGGCAGGGAATTGTGGATGGATCAGGGTTGGAATTAAGATTACGTTTCTCAAGATTACGAAATTTGTTATAAGGACTTTCACCTTGCAATCCAGCCAGAGAGGTAGCAATCGCCTGTCCATCCGCTTTAGCAGCGTCGGACAAGGCAGTAGTTGCTTCTGGCGTACGGTTGGACAACCAGTCACCAAGTTCTGTTGGCACAGGAGAAGCAGCTCGCATTCGAGAACCAACGGCGTCAATATGCAGTGGACAACTGACAGCCATCATCCGGTCCACATTTTGAGGGAAGCGATTGGCGAACGCCATACCAACCAACCCGCCCAATCCATGACCAACAAGAGCGATCTTTCCAATGCCCATTTCGATGAGGAAACGATCCAGGAGTGAGGCCTGATCATCCAGGGAATACTTAGAAGCATTATGAGCACTATCTCCGAATCCCCAAAGGTCCAACGCATAAGCGCGATAGGAGGTTGAGGCAACTTGCATGGAGGAGATCCAATACCGCCATGAGCCGACCCAGCCGTGCAGAAAGATGACAGGACGACCACGTCCCAACACCTCGTAATGCACAATGGAGCCATCAAGAAGAATTGCGCTCAAAAGTTACTTTCCAAATTTCGCCAATATCGCTTTCACACGCGTTGTCAATTGATCTGGAGCAAAAGGTTTAAGGAGATATTCCTCAGCTCCTGCATCCAATCCTTGTTGGATTTCCGTCTCCTGTCCTCTGGCGGTCAGGAATACCACTGGTATATCTTTCAAGTCTGCGTTTGCTTTCATTACTTTGCAGGCTTCATATCCGGTCATGCGCGGCATGCGAACATCCATGAGGATGAGATCAGGGTTTACTTTGGGTGCCATTTCAACGGCCTCCTCCCCATTTGAAGCCGCGAATACTTCGTACCCGGCAAACCGCAATGTAAAGGCCACCAAGTCGCGTATATCTCGTTCATCCTCTGCAATTAAAATTTTTGCCATTCATTCCTCATTGTTTTTCGTATACAGGCAATGTGAAGGAGAAGGTACTTCCATTTCCGGGCACACCACTACTCTCCATCCAAATGCGTCCCTGATGCATTTCCACGATTTGTTTAACAATGGAAAGACCCAGCCCGGTTCCAGGTGTTGCCAACACCAGCGGATGTTCACCACGATAGAAACGTTCAAAAACACGATCCTGATCCTCCGGTGAGATGCCCACTCCATTATCTTTCACATCGACCTGAATCTCATGCCCACCGTTTCGTGGATAAATCTGGACGGTGATGGTTCCATTTTCGGGTGTATAGTGATAGGCATTATCCACCAGGTTGCCCATGATCTGGCGCACGCGTTCGATATCACCATAGACAGGTGGTAACTTCTTTGGCGCATCCAGCGAAAGCGCCATGGGCTTATTCTCTTCCTGCGACCGCCGTAACACATCTTCAATTACATCTTCAGCAATTTCGCGCAGGTCAAGCGCCTGTGGAGAAAGCGTAACCCGTCCTGACTCGATGCGGGAAACATCCAGCAAATCATTGACAAGGATATTTAGCCTTTCCGTATTGTTCTTGACAATATTCAGGAAGTGAGTCTGATTCTCGTTCATCGCGCCCGCCGCGCCCATAAGCAGGACATCTACATACCCGCGGATGGATGTCATGGGTGTACGGAGTTCATGACTCACCGTCGCCACAAATTCAGACTTGAGCCTGTCTACTTCAACTTCGTGCGTAATATCCCGGAAGATAGATACCGTGCCTAAAAAGTCATTCTGTAAAATAACAGGTGCGAGATGTACTAGAATAATTTGACCGTTCTCCAGGTCGATTTGTTCCGCAAATGTATCGCCCTGCTCATACGATGCAGGCGACTCTGACCAATTCTGAATCGTCTGCATCCATGGACCGGCCGATTTACCAAACAATCCTCCAAACACATCAAGCGACTGTCCAATAACGCGACCTGATTCAAGGCTGAGTATCTTTTCAGCCGAGCCATTGATAAAGGAAATGCGGCTGTTCGGACCTGTGACCAGCACGCCATCTGCAACAGCCTCGAGAATGGCCTGAGAACGACTTGCATCCTCCTGTTCACGACGGAGCATACTACCCAACCGTTCAGCCTGATCACGGATAAGCTCATATAAATGTGCGTTGTTGATGGCAACCGCCACCTGCCCAGCGATCGCTTTGACCATATTTAACAACTCTGGACTAAAGTAATTGGGTTTACGATGGAAGACGAGCAATGCACCAATTACATCTTCCGCAACTAATAAAGGCATTGCAATGGCACTTCGATGCTCAGGTGAGGAGGCATCTGCCTTAACCCAACGTTGATCATTAAGAAGATCGTTGACCAGTGTTGGATCGCGATGTTCAACCACCCAGCCTGCCAGGCCTTCCCCAATTTTGAGTTTGAAACCACGCCTTTCTTCAGTAGCTTTTTCTGTGAGGTATCCGTACCCTGCACGATAATAGAGAAGATTGTCCTCCGCATTGAGCAACATGATTGTTCCCTGCTCCGCGCCGATAGCGTCATTTAGCAGGGCCAATGTGCGATTTAGAGCGCGGTCAAGGTCCAGGCTCGAAGACACTTCTGTGAGAATTCGCAACAGTGTTTCGGTATTTTGCTGTTCGCGTTGTAACTGAGCAGTGCGTTCAATAACACGTGCTTCCAATTCCTGTGCAAGTCGCTGTGTTTCATTGAAGAGGCGCCCATTCTGAATGGCCACAGCCGCCTGATTTGCGAGCGTGCTGAGAATTTGCATGTCTTCTTCAGAATATACATTCGGTTGGTAGGTTTGCGCCGAAAGCATTCCTACGGTTTTGCCACTGAGAGTCATAGGAACGGCCAGTATGGAAAGCGGCGCGTCGGACCTTCCGTAAACCACCCCACCCATTTCTTCCACAGTATCTGTTCCATGCAAAAACAGAGGCTCACCGGTTGCAATAACATGACCGCTCAGTCCTTCGTTACGTGGGATACGAGTGACCGGTGCTCGCTTATCATCATCTATGAGATAGACACCTTCTATTTCGTTCGTCTCTTCGTCCAAAAGGCTAATCACAAAAGATTCAACCGGCATCAGTCGCTGGGCAGCTTTGTGAACCGCGACATAAATTTGTTCAGGGTCAAGGTTTGCGCCTACCTGATAACTGGCCTGATTGAGAGCAGAGAATCGCTCTGCTGTGGAAGCTGTGGACTGGTATAAGCGCGCATTCTCCAAAGCAATGGAGGCCTGATTCGTGAGCGTGCGTGCCAACTCGATCTCCGTCAGGCGGAAACGCATGGACTCATTTTGATGGATAAAGATCAGCGCGCGCAGATTTGCTCCACTTACGAGCGGCAAGATCAGGAGGGATTTGGTTTCCTCACCCAGGAATTTTTCCAGCGATACCAGATCAGATTCAGTACTCACCGAGTCAGTCACGAACACCCCAAGAGATTCCTTCAAGCGTTGGAAGATCGGTGCATCTGGTAAAACCTGTGGAAGTTTAGCCTTTGTTCTTGGTAACGCATACTGCCATACAGGGTTTCCCCGCTCAAACATCACAACAGAAACAAGTGGAGCATTCAACGCATCCATCAATTCCTGGGCAGTTAATTGCAAAATCTTACCTTCTTCAAGCAAGCCGCTTAAAGCAGATGAGAACCGATTGAGCAGCGCAAGACGTTGTGAACGCTGATCCAATTCACTGGCGCGGCTCATGCTGTCTTCGAACAGCCGGGCATTTTCCAGGGCGATCGCGGCCTGGCTTGCAAAGGTTGTGCCGACCTGTAAATTTTCACGATTGTAGAAATTTGCCTGCCATTTCTCGAGGGCCAGTACACCGATCACCTCATTCTTGGAGATAAGTGGCATTCCAAGCCACGAGAGACGTGGGGCCTCTAATTGAGGGAAGCGTGGATCCTGCCGTACATCTCCAACAAGAATCGCCTGCCCTGTGCGGATCATCTCCTTGAATAAGGCACTATCCTCCATCGCGATTGTCAGACCTAAGCGTCGTTCTGTATCCGGGAAGCCGCGTGCAGCAGCCACATTAAGGCGATTCTTCTCACGCAGCCATAATGTAGCTGTATCGTATGGAATGACAGGTTCAAGTTGATCGAGCAATGATGTTACAAGCTCACTACTCTGAAGACTTGCAGTGAGAGTGGTAGCCGCATTAGTAAGGGACTCCAACTGTGTGGCGCGTTCCTGTATGGTTTGGACAAGCCGAACATTCTGAAGTGACAGGCCCACTTGTTGAGAAAGAGAAAGAAGCAGTGTCTCATCTTCTTGTGTAAATGCTGAAGGAGTATTGAAATTATCCAATACTAATACGCCCACCGACTGATCCCCTGATTGGATAGGAATCAGCAAACTGGAGATAGGCAAGCGTCCGCCTGTTGCTTGGCGATAGAGCAATAAGGATTCAGTGGATAAGACATAATCGCGTGTAAATTGGACCTCATCCACACGCATGGGCCGCTTGGTTTCAAATACCTGACCGGGCAAGGACTCGCCTGCATGATAAGAGATTCGTTTCATGGTTTCATTATCTGCATAACCAGAAACAGCATGTGGTGACAATTGATTCCCATGTTCATCCCAGATCAACACCACACCTGCATGAGCAGAATTCAAGGCGCGCCGTGCGCTTTCAAGCAATGCCTTGACAATGCGTTCCGCATCCAGACCGCGTAATTGGCGGCTGAAATCGAGCAGCAAGTTTACTTCCTGAAGGCGTCGCCGCGTTTCATTAAGGAGTGATATATTTTGAAGGATTACTGATGTCTGGCGCGCGATCTGGTGGTATACCTGTAGATCTTCATCAGTAAATGTTGTCATCGGCTCCGGGCTTACAGCCAGCATAGCTGCAACGGTTCGCTTGTCAATTCTTATTGGCAGACAAATCAGCGCCTTGGCATGTAAGGCGCTTAGAAGTGGGGTCTCGCGCCATTCAAGATTTTCATCCAGATTCGAAATCAGGATTGCTTCGCCGCTCTGTAAACAAGTTCGCAGTGGATTCCGTTGTCCAAATAAAGCTTCCGGGCTGGTGGCGCGTGGTATGCTTCCCAACACGTGCAGCAGCCTTGGACCTTCTCCCGTTGTTTCCGCTACCATTGCTACAGACATACCCAACTGGGTAAGCGTCTCACGCCCCAATGCCTGTAATGCAGAGGACGCGTCTAACTGGCGGCTTACAGATTCTGTAATGGCAAGCCCGGCGCGAACACGTTGCCCTCTTTGATCAAGGTTTTGGATTGCAATCGTCTGATCCAGATCCTTGCGAAGCAGGATGGGTAAATCATTCTGCGTAAGGCCGATCAAACGCTGTTGCCGTTCCATGGCCGCTGTCAACGCCTCCGCTTTTGTTCGTAACTGGATAAAACGCGAATGGTTTGCAATGGCAAGCGACGCTTGAGCGGCGAAAATTTCTAGTGTCTCAATCGTGGCCCGGTCAGGGCGTAGGCCATCGCGCGGTTTATCAAAACTCATCAATCCAAGAGGCGCACTTTGGCTGTCTGTCAGGGGAACGATCAGAATGTCATCGGGATCCCACCTGTTTGGTGATTTGGATGCTTTTCCATTCTGCTCCAGCGTAACCATATGTACATCAGCGGGAATAATTGGAGCCTCATCTACCGGAATGAAGTAGGATCGACTAATACGAAATTCCTGCTTAAGCATTTGCTGAATGCTGGATAAAGGCTGTTTACGCGAGATCAATTCAGCCAGAGTTTCAGGCGTAAAACCTACACCGCTTACACGACGCAACAATCCTGTTTCGGGCTCATAAACACTGACAAGCACTGCCTGGAAAGGCGTGGAATCACGAATACTGTTGGCAATTGAGCGCAGCAACTGTTCAAGAGGCAGTTCAAAATTCAAGTTGTAGCTAACCTCGGTTAACTTGCTTAGGGTGTCAGCTCGGCGTCGAAGAAGTTCAGACCGCTGGCGTTGTTCTTGATAGCGCTGGACATTTCCGAGCGCAACCGCTGCATGAGATGCAAGGGTCTGCGCCACATCCAGTGATGTTTGATCAAAGAATCCGTCTTGTTTGGAATGGAGATGAATTAAGCCAACTGTTTTTCCCTGACTCATGATTGGAACGATCAGAGCAGAACTCACCCCATTATGAATGGGAGCTTCACCGGCTTCCAGGTAACTATCTATTAACTGTGGCTCTCCACTCTCAATTACTTTTTGATCCGCTCTTGGGAGAACTTCAGGAAAAGAGCAACCCAATGAATGAGTAACCACTGGCGGGCTGGTTGATGAGTTTGTATCAAAGAGAAGAATTGTGCCACAGTCCGCGCTCGTCGCTCGCAGGCTTTCATCTCTCACAACCTCCAGGAGGGATTTCAATTCAACCATTGAATTTAGTTCGCGGCTGATACGCGCAAGAGAGGCCAATTGTTCGACACGACGGCGCAGGCTTTCATCCGTCTGTGTGGCACGCGTTGCATCTTCTATTGCTGAGGCCAACTGACCTGCCGCTGTTGATATCACCTGCAAGTCGTAATTGTTGAAGAATTCTGACTTACGACTCCCCAACATCAATTCGCCGAGACTACGGTCCCGAATTAAGAGAGGGACAACAATGGCTGACTCAACTTGAAGTGTCGTAACCAAGGGACGATAGACAGGCAGAATGCGACGGTCCGAACTCAGGTGTCCAGAAAGAAATGGCTTTTGACTTCCTGATACTGTATAGCGATATTGAGGTTCGTCCACGTGAAGACGCGCAAGAGGGCCGGCAGAATCAGCAGATGCACCAACCACAGATTCACGATGTAATCGGAGTTCTCCGACTTGTTCATCAAGAAGGAAGATTGCCCCAAGGTCGCCTTGAAACAATCGGACTAGTTCCTGAACCGAGAAACGTAAAATCTCGTTAAGCGTTGCAGTTGATGTGGCTAAGTTTGCCAGGCGTCGCAGTGCATCGGAGCGCAAAGCTTGTTGCTGTGTCTTTTCAACAACAAATGAGTTCTCGATAATGCCCGCAACCTGATTTGCAACAGTTTGCGCCAATCGCAATTCGGATTCGGAAAATTCAGCAGTTGCCTCCCGATGATTTGAAAATTGGAGATAGCCCACGAAGCGCTGTCCTGAAACGAGAGGTACAAGCAAGGACTCACGCAGGCTCGCCGCTTGTGCAAGATTTTGTAAACCAAGTGCGCGCCACGCCGGATCTTCCGCCGCATCACGGGTCATAAGCCGTTCTCGGTTTAGCAATAATTTTTCTGCGGCACTTTCAGGCTCAATGGTGGTGCGATAAATTTCAACGATATGTTTCGGTAACCCTTGAAATGGGACCTGACCTTCCAATGTTCTCTTGCCTTCATCATAGAGCAAAAACCCAAGAATTTCAAACGAAAATAATGGCGTGATCGTTTCGATAAGACGGCTGATGAGGTTTGTATAATCCTGCGCTACACTAAAGGCTTGAGCCAGGTTTGCCAGGCTGCTTAATTCAGCAGAGCGACTTTTTTCACTGGCATATAAAATAGAATTCCGAATGCTATACGCCGCCTGAGTGGAAATGAGTTGAACGAGATCAAGATCATGTTGCCCAAGGACTCCGGGTGAAAGATGCCCTATTTCCAAGGTACCAACCACCTGGTTATCAGCGATAAGCGGCAACCCCAGATAGGATTTGACAGGTGAACTACCATTCCACATAAGTAGAGAGGTATCGCTAATGCGAGTATCTGGAATAAGCAGAGATTTATGGCGGGCATGTAGTGCCGTTGTCAATTCTCCGAATTGGGAACGATCAGCCCGCACAACTCGAGCTGTGCCTGATGACTCCAACATATAAGGAATCAACGTTTGCTTCGAAGCATCCCAGACCTTTACTTCCAATAAATCTGCCGGGACGAGATGAGATACATTTAGCAAAACCGCATATAAAGTATCTTCCAGATCAAGGCTCGCCGATACATTTTTTCCAAAGTCAGAAACGATTTTTAATATCGATGAATCCGTACTTGTTTCACCCAGATTTGCTGTCAGTTCCACGGGTCGCATGGTGACAAGCATCAACGGATATGGGCCTGGCACTTGATACGACGAGGCTTCAACGAGACGCCCGCCGATGGAAAGTCTTTTTTGTCCTGGACGGGCGCACAGATTAAGCAGGTCTTCTGCTGGCCGTACGCGGCGAATCAATCGCTCCAGATCTGTGAGTTCATCGGCGCGCAACCCAAACCATTCGCGCGCTAGGTCATTGATATATTCAACCCGCCCACCTGGCTGAACGATCAAAACGGACTCATTTGAATTTTCAGTATTAGGGGAAACAAAAGAAGGAACAGAGTCTGGCGCCAGGAGCGAATTACGCGGCAGGCGTTGCAACATAGCCACGAACAGTACTGAGCCCAACAGTACTGCTGCTAAAATAACCAACCCGAGGCCCACTTCCAGCCCGGCAAACATTATCAAATATCACCTTATCCGCCAGCCGCAGCATCTTGGCGGCGCGCCTCGGCAGACAACTCGGTGATCTCGCGAATATCGGCAAAGGAATGTTGACTCGGCGATACGACACCTATGGCCATCGTCATAAAAGGCACTTTCTCCGCGGTGCCATCAGACATGGGTGATTGAACAAATCCTTGCTGCCGATCGATGAAGTTATAGTGTGTTTGGACTTCCTGGTTAAATCTTTCTTTGAGTCGCGACTTTATGGCATCTGCCTTTTCCTCTGTGGTGATAACAATGAAATTATCACCGCCAGCATGACCAATAAAGTCAGATGGGTTTCCAAGCTCACTCACAACCTCTTCAAGGATCAAGGAGGTAAATCGAAGTACATCATCTCCGGCTACAAAGCCATACACATCCTTGAAAGGCTCAAAGTGACTAATCCCTGTATCGAGCAGTGCCCAGCCCTTTTCCCGAATGATGCGGCGCAGCTGTTCCTCGATTAGGCGCCCCGCAGGTCGTCCGGAGCGGGGATCGGTCAAACTCTCGCGTTCAGAACGCCTGATCGCGCCCTGTACGCGTAATTTGAGCTCCTCGATATCGAACGGCTTGGTGATGTAATCATCTGCACCCAGCTCCAGTCCCTGCAGCTTGTCGCTGCGCTCATCCTTTTGTGTGAGAAAGATGACAGGGATATGGCTGGTGCGCATATTGGTTCTTAGGTTACGGCACACCTCATAACCATCGATATCCGGTAGCATGATATCGAGCACGATCAGATGTGGCAAGGATTGTTTTGTTTTCTCCAGCGCCTCTGAACCGCGCACCGCGACATCAACCTCGAAATCCATGCCGCTGAAATAAATCTTCAGCATGTTTCCGATATCCACGTCGTCTTCTACAACTAACAGGCGGGCTTTTCCCATAAGCGGCCTCCAAAATTACGTGTGCATCGCATGCAATTTGCGGGCGTTCCGCGCATTGCGGCGCACTGTTTCAATTTGTTCTTCTGTCACTTCACGCTCGAACGAACGAAACCCGCTCAAGCGAAAACCATGTTTCTTCGATATTGCGTCAATCTCTTCCACGCGTTCTCTTGTCAGATGTTTGCCCAATGTATAATCCTCAAATCGACCTTCCAGTGCGAGGGCAATTGTCTCTGCCATGCAGGCATATGCCTTTCCCGGTGGAAAACCAAAGTTAAAATGGAAATTTACGGGGCCTGGAACATCAACCATTCCGCCGTCAATCACTAATATATCATCTCTTGCCGCCGCCACCATTGCAGAAACATCACGGGGACGGGCTACATCGCATACCACACTACCAGGCTGCAAATGCTCGGGGCGGATAACTTCGTGGATAGAACTTGTTACTGTCAGGATTAATTGCGCATCCGCCAAAACGTCCATTGTTGTGCTGATGATCAACTCGGCTCGCGCGTGGACTTGAATCCTGTCTCTCAATTCTTCAAGCGCATCCTGTCTTCGGCCGATCAAATAAAGCCGTTCCACATCATCTGCAAGGAGTTCAGCGCACACCTGCCCGATTGCACCTGTCGCTCCGACTACTGCAGCCGTAGTACTCCGAAACGGAATATCCATAACATGGGCCGCCTCACGAAGGGCATCCACAGCTACAGTGACTGTATATGAATCGCCTGTTGTAACAGGCACATCCAGGGCCTTCGCAATTGTAATCCCTGCATCGCCAACTACAGAAGTAAATGCGCCCAGTCCGAGAATTTGTGCACCCAGCTTTTCCGCCATGCGACCGGTCTGAACCACTTTGCGATACACCGTCTGCTCGGGCAACTCCATCATTCGCCTCGGCGTATAGGGACAGGCAATGAACCAGCCTTTTACTTCCTTGCCTGTAGCTTCAGACTTGATGCCTTCTATCTCAGAGATATAAACGGGCGGAAAGAATGTTGAGAAGAAATCAATCTGCCTCTCAGTTAGTGCACGTCCAAGTAGTGGAAACTTGCGGCTGACATCCCGTTTCGGGTCGATGGGATGAATAATGAATGCAAATGTATCCACTTGTTACCAGGATTCCAGTTCGCCCTCACCGGGACGCGGGTATAAACGTCGGTGCAGGCTGGCTGACTTGAATTTGTGATGATCACTATCCTCGTAACGAATATCCTTATCGATAACACGCCGATCTTTTGATGCAGCCAGGACCACATCCGACTCGATTGTACGTGCTGGATATACAATCAGTCCCGAGCCAAGGCGGCAATTATGCCCGACTGCACTTCCGATCACGGGTCGATTTGAAATATTCAATTTACCTTGACCATCCAAAGCACGAATAGGAGCAGGGATAAGGTTGTAATCTGTAAATGTCGAACCAGCACCAACAAACGTATTACGTCCAATGACACACATTTGCAGGCACGTGTTTTGTGCGATCATGCTATTTTCCATCACAGTCGTCATAAATAGGGCTGCACGGAAAGGAAGAAAAGCGCCATCGCCAACAACACATAACATCAACTGAACATCCTGTGAAATATTGACGTTATTCCCAATAATACAATTCTCGATGACCGCGCCAGCATTGATTGTAACGTTATCCCCAATGGTTGTTGGTCCGTGAATGGTGGCATGGGGGTCAATGAGACAATTCTTGCCTACCTTCACCAGTTCTGAACACTCCAGGATTTGACGTCCCTCATAAATTGCTTTACTGAGTATTTTTAGTTTAAAAGCTAGCTCTTCATCAAGGCGTTTTTCAAATCGGGCCCCGCGCGAGAACAGACCAAATACAACATCGGCTATAAAAATATGTACCCATGAATCGATGGCGATCAATGCACGCAATGGAACCTGAAAAACAAGGTCACCAGTTTGGTCTGCCATGTAAGTGGGCACGTGATAATAGCCGATTTCGCGGGCTTCAAGATCAATCACCAGAGGTTCAACATCTGCAACTGGCCCTTGAGGGTAATACCATAAATCTGCAAGATAAAGCTGCCCTGCGGGAGTGTAGGAGGTTGATAGAGGAAGGGCGTGCTCTTTAAAGGCTGGATCTTCTACAGAAAAGGCCGCCCGGCAGGCGCGTCCCTTTTTTCGGGCCATTGTAATGAAGATACGGATATATTCCTCGTCAAAAAACAAATTATCCCGATAAACGATCATTTCTTCCCGGTGCACTGGCATCCGTTGGCCGGGTTTTAATTCAAGTTCACGCGTCGTATAAGGAGAAAGGACATTTCGTTGATTTAACCAAAGTGGCTGGTTTTGTATGCGTAAATCCCGTGCGAGTTCGTTGAACGGTGATATAAGATGGGGAGCATTGAGGATAACCTTGAGCATATCTATGAACAATTATTCCACAAAATCGAAAAAACAGGGACGGAAAGTTCACGCCTGCATACTGTAGCGCCTACAATTTTGTTGGGAAAATGTAGTCAGGTAAATCTAATAAATCGGGGATTGATCAATAACGATGGTACAGGTTTGGTCGCCAGCGGCAATACATGTTTTTTCTTCCACGTTGAAGACTTTTCCCCCACTTAACCAATATAAAGCTTCCTGCAACAGGCCTACGGCCAGGTGACAGACCGGGTCCTGAGATTTTCGTTCCCAACACAGCGGACAACGTTCGATGTGCCAGAGAATTTTCCCATCATCATCTTCGACGCGGACTCGCTGATCTGTAAAATTATTGAATAATTCTGCAAAGGCGCTCGCTCCCGCGTGTAATTTCGTAGGGAGAGGCAATAACCGAAAAGCCATCTCTGTCAGCCCTAATTGCGTGCTATATTGGCGCACTCCATAATTAAAGCAGGCACGACCAATACGCAGTGCAAGACCACGCCCTCCATGCGGACCGTAAGCTTGCTCGAGCATTTCTGTAAGGTTGCTTACAGTAGAAAAGGGAAAAGCAGGTTCCGTATTATCGGAAGGGTAATTTTCAATCAGTGAAGAAAGCGATGCAAGCTTAAGCAGAGCATTGACCCCATTCCGCCCCATCACTTCTTCCATGGACAAAAGTATGATACGCCCCATTCGATTTGGATAATAATAGGTAGCTAGAGCATTCATGGTGAAAGTGTTACCGAGGGTGAAGGGGAAGGCGATAAAGACGCAGATGCTTGTGGGGCCTGCACGCCATCTTCCTTATCGAGAAATGCTTTAAGTCTTTCCGCAAACTGCTGAGGTTCCTCCAGCATAGGGAAATGTCCAGCTAACGGAAGCCTCTCGATTTGCGCGTGACCGATTCCTTTTTGCATTGGCTGCCACTGCTTCGGGTGGACGATGATGTCACGGTCGCCGTAGATCCCCAGAGCCGGAATTTTGATCTGATCCAGCATGGGGCGAAGGTCCGTGCGGCGAAGCGAGCCAATGGAGAGCAGGAAGGATTCAAGAGTTGTGCGCGTGAGGTCGCGATCCATCATACCAGGGAAGCGTGGATCCCTGCAAATCAAAGGAGAATACAATCTCATGCCGATGCGAAACACGCTCATCATATTGAACAGCATGAAGGCAACGGGACGAAGCCCTAACAGTTTAAGTAATGGCGCCAGCGATGAACCAACCATGGGTGACCCCACGACAACCACTTTGCTGACCCGTTCGGGAAAACGAATTGCGACAGAGAGACTCACCGTTCCACCCATACTATGACCAACAAGCGGCGCATGGACAATGCCCAATTGATCCATGAACTGATTTACAAGGCTGACAAAATCCTGAACTGCATACGTCTCACGCTTTTTACCTGATTCACCAAACCCCCAAAAATCCAATGCGTATGTGCGGTAGTAACGACCGAGAAAACCCATGGTCTCTTGCCATAACCCCCACGAACCCAGCCAGCCATGCAGAAGAATGACGGGCTTCCCCCGCCCATACACTTCATAATGAACGATACCTTGATCAGTGGTAATTGATGACACGACTATCTAACAAACGGGTTCCCCTACCCTCCCGACTCCATTTCAGCCAGAATGCTATAGAGTAACTCAAGAAGAACAGATTTTACTGTATCTTTGTCTGTAGCAACACAAGGAAGGAATTTGACTTTACTATCAAGCCGCAGCGCATGACGCATATCTTCAAGGTCCCAGGCGTCTTCTTTATCCTGCTTGTTCGCGGCAACTACATATGGGGTGGGCGCATACGCGCGAAACGTTTCAAGGATCGAGCGTGCTTCACGGAACGTCTCGGGGCGGGTGCTATCGACCATCACAATAAAACCTAGCATTCCTTCTGAAAGAATCTCCCACATGAAATCAAAACGTTTTTGCCCTGGTGTTCCAAACAGATAGAGAACCAGATCTTCGTCAACAGTGATCCGCCCAAAGTCCATAGCGACCGTTGTGGCCTCTTTAACAGAACGTTCTGCTGCACTTGAAATCTTTCGTTCGGTTGAAACGACATCAATTTCACTGACAGACTGAATGAACTCAGTCTTGCCTGCGCTGAAGGGACCTGTGACCACCATTTTTACTGTTTGCATAATGTCTGTCCTTCCACCTTAGTTAAAGAGTACGAATGCGTCCAATCAATTTGTTGACCAATGATTTCTGTTCCTCTTTGTTCTGTGTGGGGAACGTCTTGGGGCTTTGTTGAATGACCATGCCTTCCGGCCGTATAATTTCCACGAGCCCAGCTTGCAATAATCCATACACGATCCGACGGACTTCAAGATCATTCATCTTGTTTGTCTGGGCGATCTGCTTCATTGTATTCTTCGGGTTGATAAATGAAACCACGCGCCACTCTTCAACACTTAAATTCACATTCTTCAACGGACGGTCAGTAAATTTGAGAGCCATCTCAAGGCTGGGAATTTCATCCTGCAATTGTTCCCATTCGCGTAATTGACGTGAGCCTTCGATAATAATATTTTCCAGGTCGAGCCGCACATTGATGCGATCATCGGGTGGCAACATTTCACCTTCAAAGCGGAAGAAGCCTTCCACCCAGGTAAAGAGGCGCCGAATGGATTCTGTAAAGTAGCCCTGGAGGTTGGCAAGGATCTCCTCCTGTGAAAGATACCCTGCATTGATCAGCAGCAATCCCAATTCTTTGTCTGTGATTTTTCCCGCCCGTTCGACAATGGCACGATATTGATTCACAGTCAGTTTGTTGGCTTTATGCAACACGGCGGCGAGGCTTCCATCATCTTGCCCTACGCGAGCGTAAGCCAGTTTCCCGTCACGAAAGGAAACATAAGCCTGTTCGCTCGGACCATCCACGACCAATGTACCGGTCTTTTGCGCTAGATTTATCAGATTGAGCAGTTGTGTAATGGTGAAATCACGTAAATTGCCGCGTAAGGCCATATATACCTCAACAAAATCTCCACGATGGGAGACTCAAAAGATTATACATGCAAGGGAAACAAGCGTCAAACTACTGCTTCTTGATTGAAATGTGATTGGAAGGTAACACTTTTACTTGCGAAATGAAACACTGATACACTTAATACAGATAGATAGACCCTAATGGTCTCCTTCGCAGACAATTTCATTTTCCAAGCGAAGATATTCTGCCACTCTTTTACTCTGATTTGCAGAAAGACCATTAGGGTCTTCCAGTAAAGAAATATTTTCGGAGCCTTCATGCAGAAAACGTTCTTTGCGCTCATCCTCAATTTTAGCCTGCTAACCTTTACGACAGGATTCGCTTACCCTCGCGCGACAGTTACAGACGACAAAGTCATCTTCAACTTCCCTGAATCAGCCACCTTTCAAGCAACAATTACTTCCGATGCAGAAATCCAATCCATTGTGTTGGAATATGGGAACGAACAGCAAACCTGCGGCGAAGTCATCGCTAAAGCCTTCCCACAATTTACCCCAGGCAAAACTGTAAACGCCAAATGGACATGGGAAATGCGTCAGAGTGGTTCCCTTCCGCCAGGCGCGACCATATGGTGGCGTTGGCGTATCTCGGATGCGAATGGCAACGACACCGTCAGCGAAACGAAGACGGCTATCTGGCTCGATGATGTCCATGACTGGCGGACCCTAAACAATGGAGATTCCCAAAGGGTGCGGCTGCACTGGTATGAGGGTGATCAGACCTTTGCCATAGATCTAGCGAAGGCTGCTTACAACGGTTTGCAGTTCAACGAAACGAACTCCGGACTCAAAGCTGCAGCACCAATTGACATTTATATTTACGCCGACACCAACGATCTGAAGGATGCAATCTTATATGAGCCTTCCTGGATTGGTGGACAGGCATTTCCTGATCAAGATATCGTCATTCTAGGTATTTCGCAATACGACCTTGATTGGGGGCGTGATGCTATCGTTCATGAACTTACGCATGTCCTCGTAGGTCATCTAACTTTTTCCTGTCTTGGCGATGTGCCGACCTGGCTTAATGAGGGCCTGGCTGTTTATAGTGAAGGTGAACTTGATCCAGGGTCCCAGCAACAACTTGAGGACGCCATCCGCAGTGATACTTTGCTTAGTGTGCGTTCGTTGAGTACAGGTTTTTCTGAAGTCTCAGATAAGGCTTATCTCTCCTACAGTCAATCCTACAGCATTACAAAATTTCTAATTGAGAACTATGGTCAGGAAGAAATGACATCTCTTCTTGTGACTTTACGACGAGGGAATACGATTGACGACGCTTTAATGCAAACCTATGGATTCAACGTTGACGGACTCGAAGATATATGGAGACGAGCCATAGGCGCCACACCGCTATCCATTTCCCCCGAAGTGCAACCGACTTCACAGCCAACGCCGACTCTTGTACCTACGATCGTTCCGATTTCAGTCTTGCCCTTAGGTCCAAACCAAACTACTCCAACGCCAATACCTACATCGACTTTTAATGACCAGTCAACGCCTGAAACTCCTGTGCGTACCGCGCCGCCTCTATGGCTGACTCTTACTTTGCTGGGACTCTGTTGTATATTCGCTTTCCTTATTGGTGTGATTGTATTGGGTGTTATCGTTCGAAATCAAAATCGTTCAGGTGGGAAAAATGAATAAGAACCAACTTATGAGAATACTATTATTGATATTGATCACTATATCCGTGCTTGGACTTGCCGCGCCAAACCCGGCGTCGGCCTGGCAACTGGATATCCCTCTGAACCAGGCACTCGTGCTGGAAGGAGGCGAGTCTACCAATCCGCGTGAGTATGACCCCGCGACGACACATAGCTCGAATCACAAGCGAGTCTTCAGTGGTCTGGTCTCCTTCGATCTGCAATTGAATCTGACTCCTGATCTCGCCGAAAGATGGGAGATTAGTAGTGATAGCACTAAGTACACCTTTTATCTGCGCGAGAACGCAAAATTTCACAATGGTCGTGCAGTCACGGCGCAGGATGTCATCTATTCCTGGGAACGAGCTGCCAGCCCGGAACTTGAGTCGGACACTGTAGTAACATATTTGGGAGATATTCTGGGTGTGAGTGAAATGGTTTCCGGTGAGGCAGATCATATTGAAGGACTCAGCGCGGTCGATGATCATACATTACAAGTGAGAATTGATGCACCCAAGCCTTACTTCCTTTTGAAACTCACATTTCCAACTGCTTTTATTGTGGATAAAGAAAATGTCGAAAGTGGTGACGAATGGTATCGTCGGCCGAATGGCACCGGACCTTATCGCCTGACAGAATGGGTCCGGTTTGAGCGCATAGTGTATGAGGCGAACGAAGAGTTTTATCTCGGCGCGCCATCTATTCCTTATATTGTTGTCAACTTGTATTCCGGAGATAGTCAGGGACTATATGAAACAGGTAATGTGGATATCACAAGCGTATATTCTATCGAACGATTTACTGACCCCAGTGAACCACTCCATAACGAGTTGCGTACTGGTGTTTCGCTTTGCACCGGATTTGTTGTATTCGACACAACGCAACCACCATTTGACGATGTGAATGTACGTAAGGCATTTTCGATGGCCTTTAATCGCCAGCAGTATATCGATGTCGTGTTAGACGGGCATGCGCTGCCAGCACATGGTATCTACCCACCAGGCTTGCCCGGATTCAACATTTCATTACAGGGATTGCCGTATGATCCCGCACAGGCGCGTGAACTACTGAAGCAATCGAAATATGGTGGAGCCGATAGCTTACCATCCATTGTTTATACTGACTCAGGCATTGGCAGTTTTGTGGGCGGGGGGACAGCTGCACTTGCACAAATGTGGAAACAAAATTTAGGCGTTTCCATTACTGTGGAAAACCTTGAACCGAATTTTTATTATGACCAAATACATACAGGCAACCACGGTCAATTGCTGGATGGCGGCTGGTGCGCGGATTATCCTGACCCTGAAAATTTTGCGGATGTTTTATTTCATACGGGTTCAGGACAAAACAGTGGCGGTTATTCCAACCCTGAATTGGATTCGCTGCTCGAAGCCGCGCGCATCGAACAGGATGTGACCAAACGCATCGCAATGTACCAGCAAGCCGAACAAATTCTGGTGGATGATGCAGCCGCGCTCTTCACCGTCCATTGGCTTTCCTATGAACTGGTTAAACCATACGTGCGGGGATATGTGCTCACGCCAATTGATATTCCAATTGAACGATATATGTGGTTGGATGGGAAATGACCCCCTGCGCCCTTCGGGCACCTCCCCCATCCCGCGCTTCGCGGGATGGGGGAGGCTGGGTGGGTTATGGTCTGGCTTCCACAGCAAACTCGACTCGCGCGATTCCTCCTCCAATACTTGAAACCATAAACTCAAATGGCAGACTTCCTTCTGCCGGTAAAGCCGTACTTGATTCCCACCTACGGACTCCGACCACGCGTCCTGCACTATCGTATGCTGTCGCCGCCACCCAGACTTGAGCCGCGTTTGATGCCTGACTCTGTGATAAGACCAGACCACTGACTTGCGCGCTATGACCCTCTGTATTTACTTCCACTAGAGTGTTATTGATAGTTGCAGCCAAATATCTCTCATCATTCGGCAATAAACGGATTGCGGTTAGCACTTGAACTTGAGGCTTTGCATTTGGAGGGACATCAGGAGGGAAAAATACAGAAAGAGGCAACGAAGTATCCGGTGGAAGAATATTAAGAGGCAATAACGCAGTCTGGCTCGCTACTGTTGAATTGCTAGAATCGACCAATGTTACTTGTGCACTGACATTTTCCATAAGATCAGAAAAATCATTGTGGATAAGAACGAAGCACCACAACCCTTCATCTGCTGTTGAATAGCATTCAATCTGTTGGACCGTAAAAGCTGCGGGAGTTGGAGTCGGCTCGCCGGATGGGTTATCAGGGTTGCTCGGGATGTTCAGAACGGTTCCAACAGACATAGCGTTCGGTGAGATTTCGGGGTTCGCAGCTTGTAAGTCATCGATAGAGACACCAAATTCGAGGGCGATGCCGCTGATAGTGTCACCTGTCTGCACTGTGTAGGTAAAAGGTGTCGGGCGGGGAAGAGGCGTCTCAGCGGTGACCAGTCCCGCGGGAGTCTGACTCGGACTCTGAGTTGAAGTAACGAATGGAATCAACTCAATCCTTGAAGGTGCGGATTGAGTTGGTGGAGGCGCGCAAGAAGTCCAAAAAAAGAAAGTAGACAAAAGAAAGATGCTTCTCTGCATGGGAAGATTATAATAGACAGAAATTTTACCAATCGGAGACAACAATGGAATATCGTCATCTGGGGCGCACCGGAATCCGCGTTAGTGAGCTTTCACTCGGCTCGTGGATTACGTTCAAAAATCAGGTGGATGTGAAAGCCGCAATGAATCTCATGTCCGCGGCCTATGACGCGGGCGTAAATTTTTTCGATAATGCGGAAGCATACGCCAGCGGCCAATCTGAGGAGGTAATGGGGGAGGCGCTCAAACAACTCAACTGGCGGCGGGGCAGTTATCTGGTCACAACAAAACTTTATTGGGGCTTACACGATAATGTCAATGAGCGCAATACGCTCAACCGCAAACGACTGATCGAAGGTATTAACGGATCACTCCAACGTCTGCAGCTAGAGTATGTGGATGTGATTTATTGTCATCGCGCCGACAAGACCACGCCTATTGAAGAGACCGTGTGGGCAATGCACAATATCATCGAATGGGGCAAGGCGTTTTATTGGGGCACATCGGAGTGGGCGGCAGATGAAATCGTTGCAGCAATTGAAATTGCAGAAAGACATCATCTGCATAAACCGGTTACGGAACAGCCCGAATACAATCTTTTTGAACGCAAACGATTTGAAAAAGAGTACGCGCGCCTGTTCAAAGACTATGGCTATGGCTCGACTACATGGAGCCCGTTGGCTTATGGATTGTTGACAGGAAAGTATCTGAGCGGCATTCCGGAAGATAGTCGCGCCGCGCTGAATGAATGGGTTCAGGAAGGTGTGACGGATAAAGACAGGCTTGCCAAAGTCACAGCCCTCCAGCCAATTGCAGCAGATTTAGACTGCACTTTAGCTCAACTTGCAATCGCTTGGATACTCAAGAATCCAAATGTAAGTACTGTGATTACGGGTGCAAGTCGCGTAGAGCAACTGCATGAGAATTTGAAAGCAGCGGAAGTTGTGTCTAAGCTCACTCCTGATGTTTTGGAGAAAATAGATAAGGCATTTGGAGTGGTGACGAAAGAAGAGGAAGATTAAGTCATTTGTAGATATGCGATCAGCGCTTTCAGAAACTTGGAAGCGCTGTTTTTTTTCTTCGGTAAGAAATACTGCTTTTGTGAAACTAATAAATAGAATGATATCTGCAAATCTCCGGAAGGTGTACTTGGCCATGATAACTTTCGAATGGTCTGATTCGGACAACTTTAGCAGAATTCTGCTCCGTGTCTAAAAAGACGATTTCGATCAGGAAATGTCTCTCCAGTAAATCTATTCCTCCCGTTTTAGCGTACATACTTAATGAAGCATCGTGTCTCAATTTCTCAAACGTAATTTATGGTGTAAGGAAGGAGGCATTGGCATACATTTTATGAACTAAATCCATTTGGGGGAGGAAGCCCTCTCACTTTTCCCGGCGCAGGAATCGGGCTCCCTATTGATTTGGCTTGACATTGATTATTAGGGATAACAAGGAGAGTATTATGTTAGCCCGCAAAACAAGTTATAAGGTGCTGATCTATTCAGGTGCTCTGCTCCTGATATTGACATTTGTGTTTGTCACTGTGGACAGGCAGGCGAATGCCAGCCGTACCGCGAACTTGCTCACTGAGGGTAAGCAAATCTTTCGTTTTGATACATTTGGCGACGAGGATTTCTGGGGTGGACAACTTAGACTTCATGAAGCCGTCGAAGGAGAGCAATTTGGCGGTGTAGGACCTGGGGTAAGCCCAACTATGGCCTTGGAGGTTGGGTTGAAAGTCGATGTACAAGCGTTGCCAGAAAAGTTAAGAAATCAGTTGAGGAAGGGAAAAGTTGATCTGGACGATCCAGCTGTAACGCTGGCGCTACTTAAGTTAAATGCTGTGGTCGGCGTCACTGGATTCTTTAATGATGATGGCAGCCTTAGCTCGATGGGTATCCAGTGTGCATTATGTCATTCGACCGTAGATGATTCCTTTGCTCCGGGAATCGGCAGGCGGCTAGATGGCTGGGCAAACCGCGATCTGAACGTTGGCGCGATCGTCGCACTTTCACCAGACTTAAGCCCATTTGAGACTCTTTTAGGTGTGGATAGGGATACCGTCGTTGCGGTGCTCAATAGCTGGGGACCCGGAAAGTTCGATGCTGAGCTAATTTTGGATGGCAAGGCATTTAATCCCGAACAAATCACAAACGGTGTTGTCACTGGGACAGATGTTTCAGGGGCCACATTAATCCCGCCAGCATTTGGTTTGGCAGGCGTTAACTTGCATACCTGGACGGGTTGGGGTTCGATCCCCTATTGGAATGCTTTCGTTGCAAATATTGAGATGCACGGAAAAGGAAACTTCTATGATCCCCGCTTGGACAACGCGGCTCAATTTCCCATCGCGGCTGCGAACGGGTTTGGTCATATACAAAATCCTATCGATTTGATTACTCCCAAACTGCCGGCTCTACACGCATATCAAATATCGCTTCTAGCTCCGCGTCCACCAGCCAAGAGCTTTGACGTAGCAGCCGCTGAGCGTGGACAGGCACTCTTCGCTACAGATGGGAAAGCCCAATGTGCAAACTGCCATGTGCCTCCACTCTTTACCGAGCCAGGTTGGAATTTGCATACTCCTGCAGAAATGGGCATTGATTCCTTCCAGGCTGATCGCTCGCCAGATCTCATGTATCGTACCGCCCCACTAAAGGGCCTTTGGACACATACGACAGGTGGCTTTTATCACGACGGACGATTTGCCACTCTACTAGATGTAGTCAATCACTACGATACATTATTCTCGCTGGGGCTGACCGACGACGAGAAATCTGACCTGGTGGAATATTTGATGTCACTAGGCGATGCTCCTCAGAAAAAGACTGATGAGGACTAGCAAAGTTTGGAATAGTAACTCAAATCAAAAATGTCCAGCAGGAAACTGCTGGGCATTTTATGAAAGTGCTCCTATCGCTTGAATGCAACAGAGAAATAGGATATAGTTTGTGAAGTTATTTGATTTTGCGCGCTTCTCAGTCGGTATTAATCTCCCCATGTAGAATAATAGTGAATTTACTCACATGTGAGAGGATAGCGTTGGCGCGGAGGCAGAGATGAAACTCAATAAATTTGTGATTGGGGGTACGTTGGTTTTAGGCGCAGTCATTTTTCTGATCTGGACTGCAACTGCCAGCAACCTGGAGTTCTTTATGACGGTTGATGAGCTCCGCGCAAAGGGACCAGATGTTGTGGATAAGAATCTCCGCGTGTCTGGCGCAGTTATCGGCGACTCGATTCAATATGACGCTCAAAACTTGACCCTGACCTTTGAAGTAGCACACGTCCCTGGCGACGCTCCCGAGATCGAAACCGAAGGCGGACTCGCCGAAGTGCTACACCAAGCTGTGGTGGACCCCTCCCGTTCCCGCATGAAAGTTGTATATGTGGGCGTCAAACCTGACTTACTTCGTAATGAAGCTCAGGCCATCATGACGGGTCATCTGGGAGCGGATGGAATCTTCTACGCGGAGGAACTCTTGCTCAAATGCCCGACGAGATATGAAGAGGCTGTGCCTGAACAGGCTGGATAGTGAGCAAAACCTGACAGGTCTTAAAGACCTGTCAGGTTTCTTTCGAAGGATACTCTGAATGATTGCTAACTTGGGATATGGGATATTAACAGTTACATTTTTGGTAACACTTTATAGCGCATTTGCTGCAATCTACGGTGAAAGCAAAAAAATCCCCGCCATGGTCGAGAGTGCGCGCCGCGCCATGTTACTTACATGGCCATTGCTTACGTTGACTGCTGCGATTCTGATTTATCTTTTGGTTAACAATCACTTTGAAGTTCAATTTGTCTACGAAGTTACCAGCCGTTCGATGCCAACCTATCTCAAGGTCACAGCCTGGTGGGGCGGGCAGGCCGGCTCGCTTCTCTTTTGGTCCTGGTTGATGTCGGCATTTGCATCCCTTGTCACATTGCGAAAATGGGATCGTGACCGCGAGTTCCTGCCGTGGGTGATCTTTGTCGCCTGTATCACGATGTCATTCTTTATCGGGATGAACGTCTTCTTTGAAAATCCGTTTGCACAACTTTATCAAAATCAAACAACGGCTGCGATTGCGCCACACACATTTCAGCCCGCGAACAGTATCCTCTATATTGCCCCCGATGGACGTGGATTAAATCCACTCCTTCGCCATCCTGGCATGGTCATTCATCCACCCATGCTTTATCTTGGCTTTGTCTCTTTTGTGATGCCATATGCGTTCGCAATCGCAGCATTGATCACCGGCCGTACAGATGATCGCTGGATCCGCCTGACGCGCCGCTGGGCATTATGGGCATGGTTGTTCCTGTCGTTTGGCCTCGTGCTCGGTGGCCGCTGGGCGTATGATGTGTTGGGTTGGGGCGGATATTGGGGTTGGGATCCTGTTGAGATTGCAGCATTTATGCCATGGCTCACAGGGACGGCGTTTTTACATTCTGTGATGATTCAAGAAAAACGCGGTATGTTGAAACACTGGAATATGCTGCTCATTATCCTGACGTATGATCTTGTCATCTTTGGAACATTCCTGACGCGCTCTGGTGTTTTGTCTTCTGTTCATGCATTTGCGCAAAGCGCCATTGGTCCCTTATTCATGGGCTTCGTGAGTTTGACGTTGATGGGATCCGTAGCTTTGATTATCTATCGCTGGGATAGTTTGAAAGCAGAGACGGAGATGACATCTCTGCTTTCGCGCGAAGCATTATTTCTGCTTAACAACCTGATGTTCATCAGCATTTTGGTTGTATGCTTCTGGGGCGTGATCTTCCCATTGATCTCTGAACTCTTTACGGGGCAAAAAGTAACTGTGGGTCCACCATTTTATGAACGAGCCACAGGTCCTTTATTCGCAGCACTCATGCTGCTTATGGGCATTGCACCCCTTTCTGCCTGGGGACATTCCACCGTCAGAACTCTGGGACGAGCCATTTGGAAGCCGACGGTTGTTGCAGTTGTCATCACTGTCGCTATTTTTTTAACATACACACATAATGTTTATGCCCTTATTGGATTCTTCCTTGTCGCATTTGTCATTCTTGTGACCTTATATGAATATTGGCGAGGGGCCAATGCGCGCCAGAAAACTCAAAAAGAAAACATCTTTACTGCGCTTTGGAATCTGACTGCGCGCAACCGTAGAAGATATGGAGGGTATATCATCCATCTCAGTATGATGTTGATGGCGATTGGGATTCTCGGTATCGAACTCTTCCAAGTGGAAACGCAGGGAACCCTTGAGATCAATCAACAGACAAGCGTAGGCGGTTATGATGTGATCTATCAGGATATTGCGCGCTTCCCGGGACCCGATGGCCGTGAAGTCACTCGTGCAGTGGTGAGTGTCTATAAAGGTAGCGAATATTTGGGTGAACTCCACCCACGCATTGACTATTACTTCGATGCACAACAAACCATGACTATTCCCGGACAGAGATCAACGCTCAAGGATGACATTTATGTTTTGCTGGTCAACTGGGAGCCAGCTTCGGCCACGGGGGCGACTTTTAAAATTTATATTAATCCCTTGGTCAACTGGCTTTGGCTCGGAAGTCTGCTCTTCCTTGTTGGGATTGTCATCGCAGCCTGGCCTGAAAAAGATCCCGAACCTGTTACTGTGCGCGCGAGCAGAACGGTTCAACAGACCAGCGCGGCGGACTAGATAGTAAATAGTAATTGGTAACTGATGATTCAATTCATATTAAGGGCTTGAATAAGAAACACAAATGGCAAGATCAAAATGACGAAGATTTTTTTTCCCAAAATAAAAGCAACAATTACAAATTACCAATTACTGTCTGCCATACTGTGCACATTTATTCTCGCGCTTACTATTGACTCGCAGGTTTTTGCTCAAGGCACGACACCTACAGATGACGAAGTAAACAAGATCGCAAAACAATTGTATTGTCCCGTTTGTGAAAGCACACCGTTGGATGTTTGTCCTACTGAAGCATGTCGCCAGTGGCGCGATTTGATCCGTGAAATGCTCACGCAGGGAAAAAGCGAAACTGAAATTAAACAATATTTTGTAGAGCATTATGGGCCTCAGGTATTGAATGAACCACCTAACAGACTGGTGACTTATATCGTACCCATTGCGGCTTTTCTCCTCGGTGCGTTCATGCTCTTCCGTGGCTTTCAAGCATGGAAGAAGCCAATTGCAACGCAGTCAGCTTTGATGGAGAAAGCGCGCGCTGACGACCGAAAGAACGGCCGAAAAGGGATAAGTCCAATACAGGATCCATACATTGCAAAGCTGGAAGAAGAACTAAAGAAGAGAAGTTAACTCTCCCTCCCATTCACGCTTCGACTTTGTCTCAATGCGAATGAGAGAGGGTAGGAAAACGTATATGGCCGAACTAACAAATACCGCACCGCGTCGCGGCGTCCCAATTTGGATACAAATCATCATATGGGTGTTCCTGGTAGGTTTACTTGTCATTGTCGCCGTTCAATTGAATCGTGCCCAGGAAGGGACAGTGCAGCCCGGAAGTGCCATTAACGATTTCACATTCGCGTTATTTGAAGGGTATGAATATAACGGACAAAGCCAAATAAAACTTTCTGACCTGCGCGGTAAAGTGATCGTTATCAATTTTTGGGCCTCATGGTGCAAGCCTTGTGAACAGGAAGCAGCCGCGCTGCAAGCGGCTTGGAAGGAATATGAGTCAACCGGACAGGTTGTATTTATCGGAGCCGATTACGTGGACACGCCTACCGAAGCAAGTATTTACCTCAAGAAATTCAACATCACTTATCCCAATGGCGAGGATCGTGACTTGCAGCGTAAGCGACCGCTTTCACAATACTTTCGTATTACTGGTGTGCCGGAAACGTATTTCATCGATAATGAGGGCGTGCTACGATATGTGCACATTGGTCCGCTTACGTCCCTTGAGGACATCCGCGCGCAGATTGATCCGCTGTTGAAATAAGTGGATATGGATATTGCCGCGCTTTTTTTTACCCTTGCACTTCTCGTCCTTGTAGCGATGTATCTCTACGCGCCGCTTGTACAGAGGTATGTACGTCCGGTTACTAAGGAGGAGCATGAACTCTCCACGCTGATGGCAGAACGAGACCGTATCCTCAACTCTCTGCAGGAGCTTGACTTCGACTTCAAACTGGGAAAAATACCCGCTGAGGATTATCCAGCTCAACGCGCCAATCTCGTGCAAAAAGGGGCAGATATTTTAAGAAGAATCGATGAGCGCACGTCACAACAGGGATCAAGACGTGAACACGTAGGCGTGACTAAGACAGAGTCTTCGCGGCGCAAAGAAAAACTTCGCCGTTCCTCATCGGCCCGAGGTGAAGGTGTGGCGGTTCAAAATGTGGAAGAGCGTATCGAGCGCGCCATTTCAGCGCGGCGTGCAGATGAATCCCATGTGAAAAGTGAGATCTCAGATGACGATCTTGAAGCGATGATTTCCGCGCGGCGCAGAGGACAAAAGGAAAAGTCTGCGGGCTTCTGCCCAAAGTGCGGCAAGCCCGTACTGCTTTCAGACCGATTTTGTGCGTCCTGCGGGAAGGCACTCACGTAGGGAGTCATTGATAATTACTTTTGGAATATACGATTAATGAAATTACACGCCATTATTCTGCTGCTCCTTGGGTCAGTCATCCTTTCCGCTTGCAATTTCACTCTAGCTGAAGATATTACTCCCCCTCCAAACTATGTTCCACCGACTCCTGTCCCAACATTGGGACCGCTTTATCCCGCTCAGCTGCCAAGCATTGAAAACGGCGCGGCAATTTATTCAGAGAAGTGCGCGCCATGTCATGGCGATACTGGGATGGGTGATGGCCCGCAAGGCATCCAATTACAAGGCGTAACAGTTCCAGCATTTGGTTTGCCTGAGGTTGCGCGCCCGGCATCTCTGGCTCAATGGTATACAACCGTTACACGCGGAAACATAGAGCGCTTCATGCCTCCCTTTGCCAGTCTTAGCGATCAGGAACGTTGGGATGTTGTTGCGTATGCAATGACATTTCACACAACCGAAGATGAAATTGAAATGGGTAAGAAACTCTTTGAAGCCAATTGCGCAGACTGTTCAACTGATTATTTTAAAGACCAACTAAAGATGTCTTCATTGAGCGAAGTGGAGTTGGCGCGCATAATCAAAGAGGGAAATGATGAAATAAAAGCCTTCGGTAAAAATTTGGATGATGATCAAGTGTGGGCAGTTGCCGCTTATCTTCGGACTCTGTCATTTGCAACTGCATCCGTTGCATCGGCCGTTACTCTCGCTCCGCCTGCGACCGAAGCCGCACCCGTTTCCCAGACTCCTCTCTCCGCTGTGGGAACGCCGATCGAAGGCACAGCCCAGGTGACGGCCCCAGGTGAAGCGACAGGAATCGCACAACCGGGACGTGGCACAATTACTGGTCTTATTGAGAATAAGACTGGTGTAGCTTTGCCATCCAATCTAAAAATAATCCTACGGGGCTTCGATCAAGGAACTGATCCAAATTCAACTCCAAAAGAGATCTTGAGTCTGAATGGCACTGTGAAGGCAGATGGCACGTTCACTTTTGAAAATGTCGAAATGCCTCGAAGCCGAATCTTTATCGCGCAATTGGATCATGAAGGCATCACGCTCCAGTCTGAGTTTGCGGTTGTTAAGGAGGGCGTGTCTGCCCTAAAGCTGTCCCCAATCAAATTGTATGGAACCACGAGCGATCCCTCTGCATTGACGATTGATGATGCGCGCATCTTCTACGATTATGCAGAAAGTGAGATCCAGGTTTATGGTGTATATACATTCCGAAACTTAACAGACAAGACCATCGTTGCGAAGTTAAAGGATGGCTTGGAAATTCCATTCATCAAATCGCCTGAGGGCGCGCAGCCGCTGGGCTTCGAACCGATGCAGGATAGCCAGCCAATCACATCCAAAGATGATAACATCGCGTTTCCACCCAGTGAACAGCCTTATGGATTGATCGTATTTTCAAGTATGCCAAAAGATAACCAAGTTGAAATTACTCACCCATTTGTTTTGCCTGTTGCCTCGCTTACCGTTTTTATGCCAGAGGGTATAACTGCCGAGGGGTCCCAGTTGACGGATCATGGTGCACAGACGATTGAGGGGTTAAACTTTCAAATGTATGCAGCAGGTGATTTGCCAGCAGGGAATACACTTCGATTCACTCTTTCAGGCACGCCAAAAGATACATCAAGTTTATCTTCCACTTCCACCTCTGCATCAAAACCGAATCGAAATATATTGTTCGGTGCGGCTGCGCTGGGACTTGCACTAATCCTGGCAGGCGCATGGATTTATATACGGGACCGCCAACACTATGAAGAAAATAACCATAGAGACGAAGGTGGTGAATTTGAGTCGCCGGAGGAAGTAATGGATGCAATCATTGCGCTGGATGATCTCCATCAGGCCAAAAGGATTTCAAATGAGGCGTATCAAAAACGGCGTAATGAATTGAAAGAGATATTGAAGGAAATAATGTAACGGAGGGATTCAGCGAGGCTGTTTCCCTACTACAAAACCAATCATGATTATCGTCAAAAAGCTTGTCAAGCGATTCGGATTAAAGACTGTGTTACGCGGCATAGACTTTCAAGTGCAGCCCGGTGAGTTTGTCGCGTTGCTGGGTCCGAACGGCGCGGGGAAAACAACGTTTTTGAGAATCCTTGCATCGTTATCCCGCCCATCGTTAGGGGAAGTGAATATTGCGGGTTATAAATTGCCACAGCAGGCAAGGCACGTGCGCGCCAGCATTGGTGTCGTTACACATCTTCCCTTACTATACGGTGATCTAAGCGCTGAAGAAAACCTGCGCTTTTACGCGCGCTTATATGGGTTTACAGACTACAACTCGCGAATTACAGAAATCCTCGAAATGGTAGGTCTTGAAACTCGCAGACGTGACCTCGTCCGCACGTTCTCACGTGGAATGCAACAGCGGCTTGCTATCGGGCGTGCCATGCTTCATGACCCCGATGTAATGCTGTTCGACGAACCCTATACAGGCCTGGATCAGGATGCATCTTCGATGCTCGATGTCGTTTTGAAAACCGTTGCAAAGCAGGGCCGTACTGTGGTCATGACTTCTCATGATCTGTCGCATGCCGAAGAGCTTGCGACACGTTTTGATATTTTGTCACGTGGCGTGATCGCAGCCTCAGCAACACAAAGACAACTAAAGAAAACGAACTTGCTCACATTTTATAAGCAGGCACTACTTTCGTAAGATTTTTTATATTCCATAAATGGCTGATCATCTCTCTCCATCTCTCCTTCGAGCAATTTTTGCTATTGTATGGAAAGACCTCCGTGCAGAATTTCGGTCGTTCGAATTAGTTTCAGCCATGCTGGTCTTCTCTCTGCTTGTGATACTTATCTTCAATTTCGCGCTTGAATTGGATATCAAGACGCGTCAATCGGTGACCGCAGGTGTGCTCTGGTCAACATTCGCCTTTGCCGGGACGCTTGGTTTGAATCGCTCGATGGCAATTGAAAAGGATCGTGGCTCTCTCGATGGCCTATTACTTGCACCTGTAGATCGATCTGCGATCTATTTCGGCAAATTCATCAGCAATCTGACTTTTATGACGCTTGTAGAAATTATTGTCCTACCAATATACAGCATCCTTTACAACACGAACCTGTTTCAGCCTGGGTTGTTGATGGTGATTCTGCTGGGCTCAATCGGATATACAGCGGTGGGCACATTGCTTGCAGCCATGTCCGTGCAGACTCGCACACGAGATGTGCTTCTTCCCATATTGCTCTTTCCTGTTGCATTCTCTGTGTTATTGGCGGCCGTTAAAGCCAGTGGAGGATTTCTGAATAATTCTGAGTTGACAGATATTCTTCTACCTATTAATCTTTTGATTGCTTACGATATTATTTTTATTGCAGTGTCATTTATGGTATTCGATACTGTTGTGGAAGAATAGAATCAAGAGATTAGAAACCAGAGGCCAGTAAATGCACATTGCGTTCAGTCTCTAATTCTTCAGTCCTTCACTCACAAGGAATTTATATGAAAAGCAAACCAACTACTCTCAAAATACTTGATGTCTTTTCCATTCTTGTCCTGGGTACAGCAGCCTATCTTGCTCTTGTCGTTGCACCCACAGAACGCGTCATGGGCAATGTGCAGCGCGTGTTTTATTTTCACGTTGGTACGGCATGGACTGCCCTTCTGGGGTTTATCTTCGCGGCGGTACTCAGTGTGATCTATTTGGTTACGAAAGACAGGAAATGGGATCGTATCCAGGTCGCGGCGATTGAAGTAAGCCTTGTATTTTTCTTCATAACGATTGTGCTCGGTTCCATCTGGGCGCGACCTGTGTGGAATACCTGGTGGACGTGGGACCCGCGTCTCACTACAGCAACAATCACCGAGTTAATTTATATCGCCTACTTTATGCTCCGACAGGGCATTGATGATCCGGATCGCCGTGCACGCTTTGGAGCAGTCTATGCGCTGCTCGGTGGACTCAGTGCGCCCATTACATTTTTTGCGATCCGCTTATTTCGCACTATTCATCCAGTCGTTATCGCTGGATCTAACCCGGAAGCAGATGGCAGTTTTAGTATGACAGGTGACATGCTCAGCGTTTTCTTCTTTGCGCTGTTCACATTCACAGTGATCTTCATTGACCTGTTCTGGAACCGCATCCGCCTTGGTGACTTGCAGGAAAAGGTCGAGCAGTTGAAGTTAAAAGTAACGATGTAATCTTTTGCTCTATTCGGGTCTGAGACCCGAATAGAGCGAATTATAGGAGAAACGATGTTCTTTCAGGAACCAATACCCGATACGTCGGGGTATATGATCGCAGGATATGCAATTGCATTTATCGTTATGAGTCTTTATGTAGCCAGTCTCTATTTGCGAAATCGCAATCTGAACCGGGATGTAGAGATGCTCGAAGAAATGGAGAAAGCTACCACCGGGCTTGAGACCAATCAACCCAAGAAGCCTACAAAAACTGTAACCAAAAGGGGACGCAAAATACAGTCCTAACATGAGATAGTCCGCTATAATGTGAGCGGACTAATTTCTTATGCATGTTTGGGCTGGATATAGGTTTTTGCTGCGGATGTTAATACTGCTGCCTATTTTGGCAGGCATCGCATCCGTGGCTTCCTCCGATAGTCTTGCCGCGCCAGATTCGGCCCCGCCCGGACCTGACAGGTTTTCCGTTATCACAGTAGATTACACCAAATATTTCTGGTGGCTCAGGCGTTGGGGAGAGACAGATGTAGAATGCATGATTGAAATTGATCATGAAGGCTTGCCAACCCCTGGGGATATTTTTGTAGATTGTGGCGAAGCGATTTACGATAAATGGATCACGCAAAAACCCTGCCTGGAACCTAACCCAGATCACTGCAAGGGTTTCTTTGTTGTTCTGGTAGATAGCGAGCCTGCACAAAAAGAAATCTCAACCAAACTTCCTCCACCCACTGTGCAAGTGACCCTTGAAAATTGTAATCCCGTGTACACCTCATCGACAAGTATTTGCGAGTTTGAACCCATTTTGGTTTTAACTGGCATTGAACCTCTGCCAGACTATACTATTATCGGTATTGAAGGACTATATGGTGGACAACCCTTTACCTGCGGACCTATATGCAGGCTACAACTTCCAGTGACTGGCGAACAAGGAGTCGTTCTCCAATTTTGGGCATACTCAAGTTATGGCGACAGCAGTGAAGTGTTTAATGCCCTAGTCCGCATTGCACTTGCGGATGAAGGCGACCCGGACCGTTCGTTCTGGTATGTGGATGTGTTGAGCAGTCAATGGGCCGGCGTGCCTGTCGCAAGTTGTGTTCAAGCGTGGGGTGTACTACCTCCTGTTGGTGGACCACCTGAATGGCTCAGCACACCCACTGAAAGTGAAAAGCTGGGTACAGATGTGCCCTATAACTATTTAGCCGCACAGTTGATTCGCAGCGGCATGGTGGATGCACGTTCATGCGCGGACGGTGGGCTGTTACCTGATGGAGGCGCGTCCGCCTGCGGGATGGAAGTTGCGCGTGGAGCAGTCACCGAATGGCAGAATCAATTCGATTCCATCATCCTGAACGTGGCAAAGGATTCAGGTGTGCCTGCCCATCTGCTCAAGAATATCTTTGCGGTCGAAAGTCAGTTTTGGCCCGGAGCGACCCTGAAAACTGACATCGGACTCGGTCAGCTCACCGAACTTGGCGCTGATACCACTTTATTATGGAATCCTCCGTTCTTTCGTCAGTTCTGTCCACTTGTGATGGATTCGGCAGAATGCAGCAAGGGATACCTTGGCTTGGATGAAGAGCAACAGGCCTATATAAGGCTGGCACTGATCGATGCCGTGAACGCGAACTGTGAGGAATGCCCGTTGGGTATCGACCTGGATCGCGCAAATTTCAGCATTGGGATCTTTGCTCACACACTGCTAGCGAACTGTGAACAGGCGGGTCAACTGGTCGAGAATATTACTGGGAAAGCCGCAGGAAACTCTGCGACCTATGAAGACCTGTGGAAGTTCACACTGGTGAATTACAATGCAGGTCCTGGCTGTTTGGGTGACGCGCTCGATGTTACAGTGGGTAGAAACCAACCATTAAACTGGGAGAATCTCTCTTCGAATCTGGAACCAGCATGCCAGGCCGCAATTGAGTATGTTAATGAGATAAGCATCCAGCAATAAACAAGAATTAAAATATAACGGTGAATGATATTTCGCGGAGGCACGAACCTCCGCTTTTATTTTCTGTGCTAAACTAAAGATGCCCTCACCCTATCCCTCTCCCATTGGGAGAGGGAACTTTCGGAGGCTTCATGCTCACTCTGATTGAAAAAATCCTCTTCGCTATTGCAACCCTCATATCACTTTATTACACCTATCGTGGGGTACAACGCATCGCGAAAAACATCTCAAGCGGGCAAGGGAAGATAGATTGGTCTCTGGCCTGGAAACGCATTGGAGAACTCATCGCCAAGGTAATTTTCTTCCAGCCTGTTTTTCGCTTCAGACCGGGACCAAGTACATTCCATGCATTCGTTGGCTGGGGATTTTTCATCTATTTGTTGATCAATATTTCAGACTTAATATATGCCTATACTGGTTTTAAAATCCTCGAAAATAGTGGACGATTTGGAGATGTATACCGTTTACTTGCTGATTTTCTAGGCGTAGGTATTCTCATTGGATTGGCATCTCTTGCGTTCCGCCGCTATGTTCTGCGACCTCCAACGTTGACCACGCGCGAGACAACGTTGCTTCACCCAAAGGCGCGCGCAGGTATCACCCGCGATTCTGCAATTGTCACAGCGACTTTCTTTACCCATAACCTGATGAGGCTTTTAGGAGAATCTTTCCATCTCGCATCCCAGGGAAAAACTGACAGTTGGCAACCGATCATTTCAGCGGTATCTGGCCTGTGGTCCGGCGTGGATCCGAATGTTTTGATGATCGGTGAACATATAACCTTCTGGTTGTCAATTGGAGCAGTCGTTGCATTCCTTCCATATTTCGCTTATTCAAAGCATATCCACTTATTCCTTGCTCCAATTAATTTTGCAGTGAAGCCCCAAAGAAAGTCCATCGGGCAATTGAATTTCATCAATCTGGATGACCAATCCATTGAACAATTCGGCGCAGCGACGATGAAAGACCTCGGCTGGGAACAGATCATGGATAGTTATGCCTGCATCCAATGCTTTCGCTGCCAGGAGGTCTGCCCCGCGTATAACACTGGCAAGGTGCTCTCTCCTGCTGCTCTTGAGGTCAACAAACGTTATCACTTAAATTATGACGGCGGCCTGGATGTGCCCATGCTAAATTTGATTTCAGAAGAAGCAGTTTGGGCTTGTACATCCTGCGGCGCGTGCGTGGATATTTGTCCCGTTGGCAATGAGCCAATGCGCGATATTTTGGATATTCGTCGCAACCTCACGATGATGGAAAGCAAATTCCCGAAGCAATTGGAAAACGCGTTCAAAGGTATGGAGCGCAATGCTAATCCATGGAACGTTTCACAAGCAGATCGCATGAAGTGGGCCGAGGGATTGAATGTTCCGACAATCGAAACGAATCCTGAACCTGAAATTCTTTGGTGGGTGGGCTGTGCCCCTGCCACCGATGCACGTGCCCAAAAGACTGCACAAGCCTTTGCAAAGATATTGAACGCGGCAGGAGTCAACTACGCGGTTTTAGGACGAAACGAAGCCTGTAACGGGGACTCCGCGCGCCGCGCCGGACGGGAAGATATCTTCTTTGGGCTGGCTTCACAGAACGTAGAAATCTTGAATGAAGTCAAACCAAAACGGATCGTGACGACTTGTCCACATTGTTTACACACAATTAAAAATGAATACCCTGCTTTCGGCGGCAACTATACAGTGATTCATCATACGCAACTGATCAATGAGCTTGTCGGCGCGGGGAAGATTCAAATGAAGCTTGATGGCGATATGATGAAGATCACTTATCATGACCCATGTTATTTGGGAAGACATAATAGAATCTTTGATGCACCGCGCGAAGATCTAACATCGGCTGGGCTGGAAATTATTGAGATGCCGCGCAATTCCGCCAAATCCTTTTGTTGCGGCGCAGGCGGCGCGCAGATGTGGAAAGAAGAGGAGCCAGGCTTTATGCGCGTGAATGCAGCGCGCTTGGCAGAGGCAAAGTCCACAGGCGCGACTACACTTGCAGTGGGATGTCCATTTTGCATGACCATGCTGAGTGATGCATCGAAAGCAGACGGAGGATCACTAGACGTCAAGGATGTTGCAGAGTTAGTGGTGGAACGGATGAAATAGGCAACTTTTTTCATCAAAAGAATAATACCCCTTCAAATCCGCAAACTATTCAGAATGCAGGGCATTGTATAATTCATACACTTTACAAGGTGCCGTACAACTGTCTATACCAAATTTTGAATCATAGCCTACAACACTTTTCAATGTTTAGCAGCTAATGAGACAAGCGGTACATCGAGGAAACCCCCTGCATGAATTTCAAGATATTTATTGTTATTTTCTCTGCCATGATCCTGGCAGCTTGTTCAGGTGCGGGTAGATCTGGTCCAACGCTGACTCCCGTTGAGCAACAGGGGCAAGCTGTATTTACCCTTCGATGCGCGCAGTGCCATGCGCTGACGCCCAACACAGTGGTGATCGGTCCATCGCTGGCCGGTGTAGCCACGCGGGCAGCAACGCGTGTCCCTGGCTATGATGCCCAGACCTATCTCGAAACATCCATATTGCTTCCGGAGGATTATCTCGTTGAGGGATATACCAATACAATGCCCACCAACTTTGGCAAGGAACTTACCAGTGAGGAGTTGAATTCACTTGTCGCTTATCTCATGACGTTGAAGTAACGAATAATCGCGTCGAGCGGAGTAGCGCTTTAGCGCCATGTAGACGAGACGTAGTATTTTCAAGAAACCTGCGCTTCGTCTGCACTCGCCTAGCGGCTCGCTCCGCTCAGCGCGAAAATTTTATTTTAGATTAATTTGTTAATATTCGTGAAGTACGAATTTATTTTGAGGAGAAGATATGAAGATCTGGGTGAAACGTATCATCATAATTTTGGGTGTGATTGTGCTGGCTGGGATTCTCTATGCCGCGTTCGCTCCCCTACCGTACGATCCCGTTCTACCGGAAGAAAAATGGGGTGCAGGCGCCAGCAGCGTACTCCCTGCTCACAGTGGATTACAACGTGAGTTTCCAGCGTTAAATGGTGCAACTTCACCAGAAAAAGCTGAACTCGGACGCATACTTTTCTTCGACCCAATCCTCTCGAAGGGTCAGGATATGTCTTGCGCGACGTGCCACAATCCAAGCCTTGGGTTCAGTAACGGACTTCAAACTCCAGCCGGTCTACAGCGCAATAGCATGAGTTTGTGGAATGTCGGTTACGAGACCGAACTCTTCTGGGATGGGCGCGTGGCATCATTGGAAGAACAGATGTTGGTACCACTTCTCGAATCGAACGAGATGGCTGGTTCCGCTGATGAAATTGAAGCCCGGCTGAAAGCGATTCCCGACTATGTTACTTTGTTCGACACTGCTTTCGGTAATGGAGTCGATTCTGTCACGATGGAAAATGCCCAATCAGCCATTGCCTCTTTTGAACGGACACTCATTACAAATAACAGTCCATTTGATAAATACGCGGCGGGCCAATTCGACGCGCTTACGGCACAACAACGCCGCGGCTTGAACCTGTTCCGCTCTGCGGCGACCCGTTGTTTTGAATGTCACGCAGCGCCCACATTCAGCTCAGACGATTTCTTTGTGACAGGTGTCCCTGATTTGCCTAATCAAGCGCACGATGCGGGGCGAGCTTCTGTTGTAGAGGACGGAAAGGACGGCGCGTTCAAAGCACCGACTCTTCGTAACATCGCGTTAAGTGCACCTTATATGCACAATGGTGCATTCGCAACACTTGAAGAGGTGATCGACTTTTATGCCAAAGGCGGCGGTCGCGATCGGGGCATCCCGGTCGATAGGCATATCATACCCATTGAATTGACCGCACAGGAAAAGGAAGATCTCCTCACGTTCCTATACGCGCTCACCGATGAAAGCGCCCTACCTGAGGTGCCGGAATCTGTCCCCTCAGGCTTGCCTGTTGTTGAACAGGTTGCCAACCCTGCGCGGGAACTCGTCAAACAATATAATGTTGAGAGTACCGAAACGAGCACAAGTCCCGCGCATGAGCCGGCGATCGTCAATCTCGGACCGAACGAAACCATCCAACAAGCAATCGATCGCTCTGGTCCAGGAGACACAATTCAAATCCCCTATGGAATTTATCACGCGGCAGTAGTGATCGACTGGAGTGATGTCAAGCTAATCGGTATCCCGAATGAAAATGGTGATTGGCCCGTGATCGACGGCGAAGGCACGCGCTCAGACGGAGTCATTGCTTCAGGAAACAATTTCGAGATGGCCTATTTCGATGTCAAGAATTACACGTCCAACGGTGTCCTTGTGGAAGGCGCCACGGGGGTTTACCTGCACGACATGTACATTGAGAATACGGGCGTGTATGGGGTCTATCCTGTGCGATGCACCGACGTGTTGATGGAACGCATCGAAGCCGCATTGATGAATGATGCCGCAATCTATGCGGGAAAGTCTGAAAATGTTGTGATTCGCGACACGGAGACATATGGCAACGTAATCGGCATTGAGTTGGAGAATACGGTCAATGGCGAAATATATAACAACATAGCCCACGATAACACGGTGGGAATCTTTGTCGACCTCTTACCGCAGCTGCCCTCCAAAGTTTCATTGTATACGAAGGTTTATGACAATGTAGTTGAAAACAATAACGGTGGAAACTTTGCAAAACCAGGGACTTCGCAAGCACTCATTCCCCCCGGCACAGGGATGCTGATCCTGGCTGCAGATGAAGTGGAAATCTATAACAACACGATCAGGGGAAACAAGACCGGCGGCCTGGCAGTCTTCAATCTTGCAATCGGATTTGCGACCAATGAAATCGACGTTGGACCTAACCCCGAGCACATCTATGCTCACGATAATATCTATGAAAATAATGGATATGAAGCTGATCCCTTTGTGGAGAAGATGCTCGGGCGCGGCTTTGACATCATCTGGGATACGAACGGCGCGGATAATCATTTTGATGAAAAAGTAGAATCGTCATTCCCGCCTATATTACCCAAGACCAGCTGGCCTACACCGCTATATAACTTATATTGGCGAGTGATGAATTTTGTGGTGGGATTGGTGAGTTGAACAGCGAGAAAAATTTAATAAGAAAACCCAGGTTCTGTTGAACCTGGATTTTTATTTCTATGGCGCTTCGCCTCGTTGTCACTCCCTCAGTGTCTGCTCAGTGCGAAACATTTCTTTTTGCTACTTAATCACACCCAACTTCTTCCCTGCTTCGCCGATCACATCCATGGCGCGTTCGATCTCGCTGGGGTCATGCGCCGCCGTGACCGTCGCGCGCAGGCGGGCAAGTCCCTCGGGTACCGCAGGCGAAACGACAGGCAGAACGAACACATCATTATGTTGCGCCTCGCGCGTCATGGCAAAGGCCGTGTCATCCTCGCCGCACAAAATGGGAACGATGGCAGTTTCTGTCAGCATAGTATCGAAACCCATTCCTTTCAGTCCGCCAATAAACTGCTTGGTGTTCTGGTTGAGCCGTTCAATTCGCCAGGGTTCATCCAGAATTACCTTGAAGGCTTCATTGGCTGCCGCCGCCTGTGCTGGTGGCAGCGCTGCCGAGAAAATATACGCGCGGCTGGCATGACGTAAAAAGGAAATGATCTCCTTCTTTGCGGCGACATAGCCACCCACCGACGGAATGGTCTTGCTCAAGGTGCCCATCTTGATGTCAATTACATCGCCAAGACCAAAATGCTCCTCGATCCCTGTGCCGTTTGCGCCAAGTACCCCAATAGAATGGGCTTCATCGATCATCAGCCATGCATGATATTTTTGCGTAAGTTCAAGCACTTTCGGCAAATCGATAATATCGCCGTCCATAGAAAAGACCGAGTCTGCGATCACAAGCTTGGCTACATCTGCAGGTGCATTCTTAAGCAAACCTTCAAGATGCTCCATGTCATTGTGGCGAAACCGCCGAAACTCCGCACCCGAGATCAAACACCCATCCACAATGGAAGCGTGATTCAATTTATCCGAAAACACATAATCGCCGCGTCCCATAAGTGTGGAAATGACAGTGAGGTTCGTTGCATACCCGGATGAGTAAGTAATGGCGGCCTCGGTATGTTTGAAGTTCGCAATCGTCTCTTCCAATTCATAATGAAGAGTAAGTGTTCCCGCCAGTGTGCGGACTCCGTTCGTGCCCGTACCAAATTTATCGACGGCCTTCTTCGCAGCTTCGTTGATGCGCGGATGCCCAATCAAACCCAAATAACCATAAGATGCGTACATACCCATTATCCGGCCGTTTACGCGCACCTTTGAGTCGCCAAGGAGTTCCTCCACGGGCTGGTTGTAAAAATACAGGTCATTTTCTCGTAGCATTGTGAGCCGATCCGTTATCGCTTTGATGCGGCGAGTCACTGAATCGTCAGTATTATTTAAATCCATTCGGGGTCCTCCAAAAAAGGTTGGCGTAAGTTTACCAGACACTTTAGATATCTACCTTCACTGGTTTCCCGATTCGCGCTGACTCAAGCAATGCAGAGATCACCCCAACATTGACGCGGCTATCATCAAGTGAAATCCGCTGTTCACGTCCGAGGAGAATCGCATCGGCCATATCCTCTACCTCACCAATGTACAACTCCTGACCTTTAATCTTGATCGTTTCGGTCTTATCGCCTCGCGTCAAATAGATTTTCTCATTGACGCCAGGTCGAAATGGATTAGGGATATTCAATGTTCCTTCGCTTCCGACAATTTCCATGAAGGTATGAAAGGGAATAACAAAACTGGAGTCGAATTGTGCAAGGAGGTCATTTTCGAACCGCATTTGCCCGACAAACGTCTCATCGATTCCGGTTGGACCCGTTACCTGCCAGCCAAAAACTTCCAGCGGACTCTCCCTCACCACCGTGCGCGCGTAGCTGATGGGATAACATCCTATATCCCAAATACTTCCGCCTCCCATGGCAGGGTCAAGGCGGATATCCCCTTCACGGCTGAGGAAAAAACTAAAGGAGCCGCGAATCAGTTTCAGGGTCCCAATTGAACCACTCTTGACGAGTTCTTGCACGTTGAGCGTCTGCGGATGATGTCTGTACATAAAGGCTTCGGCAACGACGCGTCTGTGTTTGCGCGCGGCAACTTGTATTGCATCCACTTCATCTACACTCAAGGCAAGCGGCTTTTCACATAGGACATGCTTGCCAGCTTCAACCGCTTTGATCGTCCACTCGGCGTGAAGATGATTCGGCAACGGATTATAAACAACATCAATTTCAGGGTCTGCAAGCAAAGCTTCATAGGATCCATGGGCACGCGGGATTTTCCATTCATGTGCATATCCATCCGCAGACTCTTGTGCGCGCGAGGCTACAGCAAGAAGCTGGTTACGCTTTGACGCTCGTAATGGTGGGATCAATGCTCGATTAATGCGCGCAGTGGAAAGCAAACCCCAGTTGAGAACTTTAGACATTTGAGTTACCTTTCGGTGAGGAGTATAAAAAATCCCTGCAAGAAAAATTCTTGCAGGGACTATTTTATCTTATGCAACTCATTGCTGTCTCAGAGGCGGCATGGGGATGGGTATTGTATATGTGGTAGCACCTACGCCAACACCACCCTCACACGTATTTGGTGGTGTTGTGCACACGGTGCGCGTACCTTCACATTCAGCAGCCCAGAACATATAGCCCAGCATACCCCGGGTTGTTCCTGCACCATTAGGTGAAACGGAGCGAACATACGTTCCCGTGCTATTTTGCAATGATGCACTGAAATTATTACACTCTGGCAAAAGCTTCTGCCCTGTAAGCCATAAGCTGCCCGTGAACTTTGCGGGGGCCAAAGGCGGAATGGGCGGATCATATTGTGGTTTTCCATCCACATGTTCCTGCCAGTTGGTGATCGCGCCGCTTGTCGTTGGCTGGCGGGCGGGGACCATCGCATTGGCATAATCCAAAACGGGGCTATTCGTTTTTAACCAATCAGTGGTGGCCTTCGCTGTAAGTGGAATCAGCCAGCGATCTCCTGCTGCCAGATCGATCGTCAGCCGCGCAGCATGATTGTTACCAGTGGGATCATATGGCAGAACAGAGCGATAGGCATCAATAAAAGCCTGCAATCCCGTGAGATTCGGATTCATGTTCTCTTCGTAGTCAATCTCGATTCCTACACCCAATTGCTGCGCGACCGCCGCGGCGTTGAGTCCGAACTGGGTTGGGTTTTGCGCAAGGGCCTGATTCCAGGGATCCACGTACGTGATTCCACCAATCGAAAGCATGACTCGTATCCCGCGGGTCTTGAAATAGTCGACTACAGCTTGTGTCATGCCGAGCGGCACACCATTTAAGGTGCCAGCGTCTGTAGTTTTATTGAGCAATTTCAAGGGGTGGACAAAACTGAGCACCACGATATTCACCGATGGACTCCCGTTGCCGCGATCGATGATCCAATGGTTCTTTTGGTCAAACTCAGTCATATCGCGCACAGTAGACCAGGTACAGGCATCGTTACCGCAATGCCATGCGCCATAGACTTGAATTTGTGTCAATGAGCCAGGAGTCGGTGAAGGGGTAGGTGTTGGTGGCTTAGCGGCGCTCGCCATTGTTGCAGGAGCAGCGACGGAAATGAGGAACGCGGCAATAACAATCATTGTGAGGAAAAACAAAGCTTGTTTCTTAAACATACTGCCTCCTTATCTAGTTGGGTGTCTGATCCGATGTGAAATCATCGGTGTTGGAATCATTATTGCACTTCTCCCCCTCCGAGTCAACGCATTATTTCTGTTACATAAATTTTCTAAGCTTACAACGCTCTTAGAGTTGGGCCTTATTGTGAAGTTGTCGCGAACACCTCATACTCAGTGAATTCAACCGGCGCGATGAGATTTGGATATAGAATACTTGTAAAGCGATTCACAGCCTCGGAGTTGGCGTGTACCTGTCGCGCGTTTTCATCGCGAAAGATGAAATAGTGCAAAAAATGCGTCTCGTGCTCTTTTTCCTGTAAGGAGGTGTACAGAAAAGTATTTGGTTCGTTCTCGCGGATGTAATTTATGAATTCACGAATCGCGCCCTTGCAGACTTCCAGGGCGTCGTCGCGCACGACGAAGTAAGCAGTTTGGTGAATGGCCATGGCGCACCTCCGGTTGAGGAGATTATACGCGCGGGCAGCAAATTAGCCTTGCCCCGCTGGTAGGATATTCGATATAAACGAAATGCAGAAACCCAATGCTCTCCCATGGCATCTATGTTTCGTAAGGAGGTTGTAACCTAATGTATTTGCATGGTTCATATATCTGACGAAAATTGGAGCGATGCAAAATATCCGCGTCACTATTATGGAATTCCTGGCAGGGTAGTGAAACGAGAAGTGTCACAACGAGCAGAAAGCTTGTTTTTTCATAACGGCCTAGTCCATCCACTCAAACAAGTATTTGACATTGTGCTCTATTTCGAACTTCTTGAGGAAATCCAGATATTCATCTTTGAAGGTATGTTGGGCGTGATGCCTTTCCTGATTCAAAATGTAATCATATACGTATCTAATTTGTGAATGACTGTAGGAAAATGCCCCATAACCCTCTTGCCAGTTGAACCTGCCTTTAATCCATGCGTGATCGTTGATGAAATTACTTGAATTATTCTTCATATCCCGTACTAGATCAGATAAGGCCATTGAAGGTTTCAATCCGATGAAGGCATGCGCGTGATCTTCCACGCCGTTGACAATGATAGGCTTTTGTCCCTTGTTTTTGATGATCCCTGAGATGTATTTGAACACTTCATCCCGCCATTCTTTTTGGAGGAGGTTTTGGCGTCCCTGTACCGCGAAGACGACCTGAATGTAGATTTGTGAATATGTGCCTGCCATATTTCACCTCTAGCAATATTGAACCATGTCATCCCTTCGGGATTTGTTCATGATTTCTTCTAAGCTAAAATCATTCCATCCCATCGGGATTATCCCTATCTTCGACTAATCCCGAAGGGATGGAACTTTTATAGATTCGGGTATTCATTAATCTCAACCCCGAAGGGGTGTCATTCTTGTTTCCTATCCAACCAACTTCTTCAATTCTTCCTCTCCAATAATTTTTACACCTAATTCCTTTGCCTTGTCGAACTTCGAGCCGGGACTTTCCCCCAGAACAAGATAACTTGTCTTCTTGCTTACGCTGTCGGTCACCTTACCGCCATGAGATTCAATAAGGGCCTTTGCATCGTCGCGCGAGAGAGTAGGAAGCGTGCCTGTGATGACAAAGGTTAATCCATTAAATGTATTCGATGCCTGACCTTTAGCACTCGCCGACTGTCCACCTTGCGGCCAAACGCCGGTGGCTTTTAATTTCTTCAATACCAGTTTGTTATAGGGAAGGGAAAACCAATCTGCGACGGAATCAGCCACACTCGGTCCGATCCCATCGATCTGCTGGATATCCTCTGCTTTGGCTTTGGTGAGCGCATCCAAATCAATGAAATGACGCGCGAGGTCATGCGCGCTGACTTCACCAACCCCGTAGATTCCAAGCGCCGTGATCAGGCGTCCCAAGGACCGAGACTTCGAAGCGCTAATGGATGCCAATAGATTATCCGCGATTTTGCCGGGCGGTTCCTTCTCTGTTTTTCTGTCCTTCTTCGTGACAGCTTCAAGGATATCGGCTCGCTTCAGCGAATAAATATCGGCAACATCTCTAACCTTGCCGGCCTCGATCAGCTTTTCTACGATCCGAGTGCCCAGCCCAACGATATCCATTGCGCCGCGCGAGACGAAATGCTCCACGTTGCGAACCAGCTGCGCGGGACAGGCAGCATTGACACAATACAGCGCCACCTCCCCTTCGAAGCGCTCAACGGGCTGCCCGCAGGCAGGACAGGTTGTGGGTGGTTTATATTTTTTCTCTTTGCCCGTCCGCGCGTTTACCACTGGGCCGATCACATAGGGGATAACCTCCCCGGCGCGTTTGACTAAGACTCGATCCCCGATGCGAATGTCTTTTTCTGCGATGTAATCGAAGTTGTGTAAGGTGGCGCGCTCGACAACGACACCGCCAATCTCAACCGGGTCAAGCACTGCATTGGGAATCAACATACCGGTCCGCCCGACATTGATTTTGATACCTAATAATTTCGTCGTCACTTCACGCGCCGGGAATTTGAAAGCGATTGCACCACGTGGGTCTTTGCCCACAAAGCCCAGATCACGCGCGAGATTCAAGTTATCCACTTTAATGACCATGCCATCTGCTTCATACTCTAGTTCGTCGCGTTTCTTGTCCCAACTCTCGGCGTATTTGACTGCATCTTCGATGTTATCGAATCTCTTTGCAATATCCGTGACGGGAAATCCCAGCCCCTTGAGATATTCAAGGATTTCCCATTGTGAGGTCGGGACTTTCCCATCATCGGAATGGATGATCTGATATACGAGCAGGGTTAGTACGCGAGAAGCAGTCTCTGCAGGGTCGAGCACGCGGAGTGAACCCGCTGCAGTATTGCGCGGATTAAGATAGGCCGGCTTTCCTTCTTCGATGCGTCTACGATTCAGTTTTTCAAATTCCTCGATAGGCATAAACGCTTCACCGCGAACTACCAAGTACTTGGGGGGTTTTGGTCCTTTTGGATCCACGGGAATACGTAAGGGGATCGCACCCACTGTTCGTAAGTTCGCGGTGATGTCTTCTCCAATTTCTCCGTTCCCGCGTGTTGCTCCTTGCACGAAGACTCCATCGCGGTAATGTAAAACGACAGACAAGCCATCGATCTTCGGCTCGACCACAAACTTGGCTTTTTCAACGCGGTCATCGATGCGGCTAACACGCTCAAACCAGGCACGCGCGTCATCGGCACCGAAGGCGTTGGAGAGGGAGAGAATCGGCGCGGGGTGTTGAACCTTGACGAAACGGTCAGCAGGTTTGGCTCCCGCGCGCTGCGTAGGCGAATCAGGTGTGATCCAATCAGGGTGATCGGCCTCAATTTTCTTTAGTTCATTCAGCAATCTGTCGAATTCCAAATCGCTGATGATCGGTGCATCCAGCACGTGATAACGATGATTGTGGGAGTGGATTTGTTGTTTGAGATCTTCGTAGCGGGATTTTGTGTTCATGTGCAGAATTATATTCCAGAAACCGCATCCACCTCGCAATGACAACCAATTAGAGATATACTTCCTTTATGACTGAACGTATTGGTCTTTTTGGTGGGACGTTTGACCCGCCTCATCTTGGTCATCTGATTTTGGCTTCCGAAGCGCAGGATCAACTGGAACTTACACGTCTACTCTGGACGTTGACCCCAGAACCGCCGCACAAACAATATCAACCGATTACCCCCGTTGAGCATCGCCTTGCGATGGTAAAGCTTGCGATTGAGGATAATCCCTCCTTTGAACTTTCGCGCGTTGAACTGGATCGCCCAGGTCCACACTACACCTTAGATACAGTGGAAATCGTCGCGGATCAAAATCCGGGCGCAGAGATTGTCCCAATCATCGGTGGAGACTCACTACACGACCTCCCTACGTGGCACCGCCCAAAAGAGTTACTTTACAAGTGTCACTGGGTCGGTGTGATGCGCCGCCCTGAAGACGCAGCAAACATCGAGGCACTGGAACGCGAATTGCCCGGGATCAAGTCCAAAGTCCATTATGTGGATGCACCGCTGCTCGAAATTGCCTCGCGCGATATAAGAAATCGAATCGCAAATGGGGAGACTTTTCGGTACTATCTTCCAAAACCTGTCTACGAATATATCGAACAAAATCAACTGTATCATGAATCGACTGTTGTAAATCCAAAATCGTAAATCGTCAATCATAAAGCTCCCAATGCCTTTATTACTCGATTCACTCTTTTCTTCCGTCGCGCTCAGTCATTTGATGGTGGATGTGTTCAACAGCTCCCGTCCGGTGCTGTTGACATATCTTGGCCTGACGGAAACTCAGATCGCCTTGATCTCGACGATTTACATCTGGGCGTCAGCTCTCACACAACCCGTCTTCGGCTGGCTTTCGGATCGCGTCGGCCCGCGCTGGCTCGCGGCTGGCGGTGTATTGTGGATGACGATCTTTTTTTCAGGCGCGGTTTACATTCCTGGAACCGGCGGATTGATCTGCCTGATCATCGCGGCCTTCGGCTCTTCCTCCTTTCATCCTGTTGGCACTGCCCAGGCCACCCTGCAGGGACGCGACCACCTGGCGGGGCGCGAAACGACTGCCACATCCCTGTTCTTTATGGCGGGGCAAATGGGACATTTCATTGGCCCGATCGTCACGGGCCTCATTCTTGCGTGGCTTGGGTTGCCGGCCATGATGATATTACCTATCGTTTCGATCCCAATCGGTCTTTCGCTTGCTTATCAGCTGCGCGCAAATAAACTACATCCGCGTCCCATTCAGGGCGATGACAAAATCCGTTTACAGGCAAGCATTGGCTTCATCATTTTGCTTGCCATCGTTGCTACATTACAATCCTGGTCACAGACGAATATGATCAGTTTTGTACCAAAATACCTCAAGGATCTGGGGCTGAGCGCTGTGACATATGGGAACATGGCAGGCCTGTTCATGGGCGGCTCGGCCTTGGGAAATGTAATTGGTGGATATCTTGGAGATCGATACACAAAACGCAAAGTCGCCTCAATTGCGCTCTTACTCTCGGCGATTCCGATTTTTATCATGAGCCAGATCGGATGGTCACCCTGGCTGTATCTCTTGATTCCACTTTCAGGCGCAGGAACAGGATCTGTGCACAGCATCATGGTTGTCCTTGCGCAACGGATCATTTCTGGAGGGATGGCGCTTGCATCAGGACTGATTCTGGGCTTTATCTTTTCGGCAGGCGCGCTGGGGCTTTTGATCACTGGCCCTCTGGCAGAGAACTACGGCTTTCCCACCGTGCTGGTGATGACAACCGGTTTGGTACTGCTCGCCTCGCCGCTGGCGTGGATGTTGAGGGAGAAGGTGGAAGAGGTTTGGGTATAATCACAACTGAAAGGAGAATCTTCAATGCCTCTCTATGAAGTTTCCATTGCACGCTCATTTATGGTAAAGATTCAGGCTCAAACGGCTCAGGAT
>Ga0081539_10001160_pt1 | contig 47689 bp, 49 predicted proteins | sample TabmetS4T2R2_FD_71023 | JGI IMG/M metagenome (GOLD analysis project Ga0081539, IMG submission 71023) | Tabebuia heterophylla rhizosphere microbial communities from the University of Puerto Rico - S4T2R2 | ecosystem: Host-associated > Plants > Roots > Rhizosphere ... | reverse complement strand
TAGGTTTCGGGATAGAACGCCACTTCCACCCTGTTGCCCAGCCCGGCCTCGGCGAGCGCCAGCTCGATCAGCACCTTGCGCGTCTCGGGCGGCAGGAAAACGTTGCCGGTCGGGAAGTAGTCGACGTTGGAATCGGCCTTGTCGGTCTTCTCGTAGACCTGGAAGCCGTCTTCCCTGACGCGGCCGACGCGGATCTCGCCCTTGCGGAAGGCGTCGGCGTGCAGACGCGGGATGAGCGTCGGATGGATGATGATGTGGTCGAGCTGCCGCTCTTCCAGTGCCTGCCGGACGATCATCAGGTGTGAATTGTGGAATGGATTGAAAGTTCCGAAGAACAACCCGATGCCGCCCTTGGGCGCCAGCACGGAACGCAAGTCCGACAGGAACCCGACGCCGAAGAACAACGCACCCAGTACAAAGCCCAGGACCAGGAAGGCCTCGCGCGCGCCCGGCACGCCGGCCGTGCCCAAGCCCGCCAGGACCATGTTGAAGACGATGCTGACGATGGTGTTGCGATTGGCATCGCCAATCCCGCGCGCCACCAGGTAGCCGCCGAGGTACTGCGTCCCCTGGGAGGCAAGCGTGGTCAGGAGCGCAGCACCGGCCCAACCGCCGACCGATTCGATACCCGCCAGATTGAAGGCACCCCCCACAAAGCACAGCCAGATCACCGCAAGATTGAATGCCAATTGCGGGAGAAACCGTCCGAGCTTACCGGCCGTTACGAAACCGAATTGGTTGTTAGCCCACAGTTCCGCTTTATTGCTGAGCTTGGAATAGCTCGGCAGGAACACCCCTGCGAACACTGACACGGCGATCAGCGCGGGGTTAGCCCAACTGCCATGCGCGTACGCATAGCTTACGTACATCATCAGGCCACCAAAGGCCGCGATGCGCGTCGATGGGCTGCGCACATAGCGCCGGACCTTGCCGACGTATGCGGACAAACCTGTCGTCTTGGCGTCAGAGCCGATCACGGCCACAGTACCCGAGCCCCCGTCACGTCGCGTCAATCGGTCAACAACTAAGGATTGATTGACTAACGAATAAGAGGACTAGATACGTACAGGTTCAATCTACGTTGGCGCTGAAAAAAACCCGCTAATGGCCTACAAACGACACAGAAAACGACATTTGCCCGTTAATGATGTAAGATAAACCACGAGGGCATAGTCAAAGTAAACTTAACGCCGCCAACCTTATTGTATCGATTGTTACGATGGTCACGACTCCCCCGAGAAAGAATAAGGTCCCAAACATTCTTGGCGATTGGGACGACGTACGTTTTTTCCTCGCCGTTGCAAAAACCGGAAGCTTCAGCGCCGCTGCGACCCAGCTGAACACCAAGCAGACGACGGTCGGCCGCCGTATCCAGGCGCTCGAGCGCCGGTTGGGCGCCAAGCTGTTCGACCGCCATCGCCACGGCATGGAGGTGACACCGGCCGCGCGCGGCGTGCTGGTCCAGGCCGAATCGATGATGTCCAACGCCACCTCGATCGAGCGGCATCTGGCCGGGCTCGACCGCGAGATGGCAGGCATCGTGCGCATTGCTGCCACCGAAGGCATCGCCGCTCACTGGCTGGTGCCGCGGCTGGGCCAGCTGCGCACCACGCACCCCGACATCATCGTGCAGGTGATCGCCTCCGACCAGGTGCTCGACCTCGCCACCCGCCAGGCCGACCTCGCCATCCGCTTCTTCCGCCCGACGTCGAACCAGCTCGTGGCAGCCCGCGTCGGCCAAGTCAACTTCTCGATCTTCGCCGCGCCCTCCTACATCGAGCGCTACGGCCTGCCGCAGAAGCTCGACGACCTGCGCGAGCACCACATCGTCGACCACACGACGCTGCACAGCCTCGCCGCCATGAAGCCGTGGAGCGAGGTGGTCGAGCGCAGCCCGTCGGTCGTATTGCGCACCAATTCGTCCTACGCCGCCGTCGAGGCGGTGCAGGTCGGCTACGGCATCTCGGTGTTCCCCGATTACGTCACGAAGTCGTCAAACCTCGTGCCGGCGCCGATCGACCTTAAGATCGTCCGCGACATCTGGCTGGTGAGCCACGAAGAGACCAACAAGGGCGCCCGCATCCGCACCGTCATCGACTACGTGCGCGAGCAGTTCCGCCAGGACGAGCGCGAGTGGTTCTCGACCACGGTCCGCGGCGTGCCGATGGCGGCAGCTTAGGAATCGGTTCCCTGAGCATTGGCTGCGGGTTTATCGGGATCAAGGTCGGGGTACTGATGGGCTATACGTACAACCAAATCCGTGTACAGCCCCATGATCTGGGCCAAGGTCCTTCGAAATGCCTTGCGCTCCTCCTCGTCCGTGATCCTAAACGACAGGACATCCAGGACGCCTAGTTCGTGACCGGTCGCGACAATATCCATGATCTCGGCAGCGACTGATTTGTCCATTGTCTCCTCGCTCAAAGCTGCAGCCACTGGGAGCAACGCAATCTCTTACGCACCTGCGCCAGATCGAAGGGGCATCCGACCCTAAGGTTCGGCCCCGCGCTACATACTGGTCCGTGCATTTCGTACTGCATTGCTCGATCACCCTTCGGCAGTAGTCATCCACGTAGGAGCTGGGAAGCTCCGAAATGCGCTCTCAAAAGGCCAGCGCTCGGAGTATTTCTACACTAAACAATGACTTAAGTCAATAACTGCAGTGTAATATTAACTGAAGTTCTACGGGTAAATTTCCCTAAATTGCCGCTTTCAGCCGTTTGTAGATTGCCTCGATCTCGGACTTGTCGCCCGGTGTATATTCCCAGTTGAGCGCGACGCCGTCGTTGGGGCGGCGCGGCATGATGTGAAAATGCAGATGCGGCACGCTCTGGCCGGCGCCGGGGCCGTTGGCCTGCAGCAGGTTCACGCCGTTGGGCTTCAGCTCGCTCATCACGGCCTTGGCGACCTTCTGCGCGGTCGCCGCCACGGCGCCCAGCACGTCGGTTGGAATCGTGTCGACCATCGGCCAGTGGCCCTTGGCAACGGAAAGCGAATGGCCGGGGTTCACCGGGTTGATATCCATGAAGGCGATGGTCTTGTCGTCTTCCAGGAGCTTGAAGCTCGGGATCTGGCCCGCGACGATCTTGCAGAAGATGCAGTTGGCGTCGGTCGGATGGCTCATCGTTTCCCTCCCAATACGGCGCCAAGCTCGCGCAGCCGCAGGAACGGCTGGGCGCCGGGCTTCAAAGAGAGATCGAAGCCGAGACGGCCGAGCCTGGCAATGCCTTCGCGGCCGAAGCGGTCGCGCAGGGATTCGACGACCCACCCTTCGCTCCGGCGATGACGGGCGGTGGCGAGCCGATTGTCGGCTGCCAGATGCTCGCGATGCGCTTCCAGTGCGGTTGTGAGGCCCGCCATGCCGACGCCGCTGCGCGAAGAAACGGCGAGTGTCTTCACCGGCCACTCGTCCCCCGCCGTGGCAAGTGACAGCGCTCCCGCCACATCGGCACGCGCGCGCTCGGCCGCCGCGCCAAGGTCGGCCTTGGTGACGACGATCAGATGCGGGATCTCGACGATGCCCGCCTTCATGAACTGCAGGGAATCGCCCGAGCCCGGTTGGACACAGAACACCACGGTGTCGGCGACGCCGGCCACATCTGTCTCCGACTGGCCGACGCCGACAGTCTCGATCAGCACGCGGTCGAACAGGGCGCGCATGACGACCATGGCAGCAAGGGTCTGGTCGGCGAGCCCGCCCAGGCGAGCGCGCGCCGCCATCGAGCGCACGAACGAGCCCTCGTCGGCCGCGTCATGAACGATGCGCACCCGATCGCCCAGAAGCGCGCCGCCACTCGAGCGCGACGACGGATCGACCGCGATCACGCCGACCGTCTTGCCGGCCTTGCGCCAGGCCGCGACCAGTGCCGCGCAGAGGGACGACTTGCCGACCCCCGGCGGCCCGGTGACGCCCACGACATGCGCGTTGGGTTCGCGCCAGGCGGCGTCGAGCAGGGCCTGCGCCTTGTCGCCTTCGGGATTGCGCTCCAGGTCGGCAAGCGCCGCTGCGAGCGCCCGCTTGCCGCCGTCACGAAGCGCCTGAAGCGTCATTCCGTCTTGAGCGGGCCGCCAAGCGCCGCCTGGGCGGCGGCCAGCCGGGCGATCGGCACGCGGAAAGGCGAGCAGGAGACGTAGTCGAGACCCGCCTTGTGGCAGAAGAACACCGAGGCCGGGTCGCCGCCATGCTCGCCACAGATGCCGAGCTTCAGGCTGTTGCGCACCTTGCGGCCGCGCTCGCGCGCGATCTCGATCAGCTCGCCGACGCCCTCGACGTCGAGCGAGGCGAAGGGATCGTGCTCGAGGATGCCGCGCTGCTGGTACTTCTCCAGGAACGATGCGGAGTCATCGCGGCTGAGGCCGAAGGTGGTCTGAGTGAGGTCGTTGGTGCCGAAGCTGAAGAAGTCGGCCGATTCGGCGATCTCGCCGGCGCGCAGGGCGGCGCGCGGCAGCTCGATCATGGTGCCGACCAGGTAGTCGAGCTTCTGGCCCGAGAGCTGGCTCACCTCGGCCGCGACCTGGTCGACCACGACCTTCATGAGGTCGAGCTCCTTACGCGTCGCGACCAGCGGGATCATGATCTCGGGCGTCACCGACTTGCCGTTCTTCTTCTGCACCTCGGCGACGGCCTCGAAGATGGCGCGGGCCTGCATCTCGTAGATCTCCGGATAGGAGATGCCGAGACGCACGCCGCGATGGCCGAGCATGGGGTTGAACTCGTGCAGCTTGTGCGCGCGTGCCTCGATCTCGGCGACGTCGACGCCGAGGTCCTTGGCCACGACCTCCATGTCGGCATGGGTCTTGGGCAGGAACTCGTGCAGCGGCGGATCGAGCAGGCGGATGGTGACGGGGAGACCCGCCATGATCTCGAACAGCTCGACGAAATCCTCGCGCTGCATCGGCTGGATCTTGGCGAGCGCCGCGCGGCGGGTCTTCTCGTCGTCGGCCAGGATCATCTGGCGCACGGCGACGATGCGGTCGCCCTCGAAGAACATGTGCTCGGTGCGGCAAAGCCCGATGCCCTCGGCGCCGAACTTGCGCGCCGTGGCGGCGTCGGTCGGCGTCTCGGCATTGGCGCGCACGCCCAGCCGCCGGACCTCGTCGGCCCAGACCATCAGCTCGGCGAAGTCGCCCGAGAGCTCGGGCTGCACCGTCGGCACCACGCCCAGCATGATCTCGCCGGTGCCGCCGTCGAGGGTGATGAACTCGCCGGCCTTCACGGTGGTGCCGCGCACCGACAGCGTGCCGGCGCGGCCGTCGATGCGGACGTCGCCGGCGCCGGCGACGCAGGGCTTGCCCATGCCGCGTGCCACCACGGCGGCGTGGCTGGTCATGCCGCCGGTCGAGGTCAGGATGCCCTCGGCGGCATGCATGCCATGGATGTCCTCGGGGCTGGTCTCGCGGCGCACCAGGATCACCTTCTCGCCGGTGCGCGCCTGCCTCTCGGCATCGTCGGCCGTGAACACCACTTTGCCCGATGCCGCACCGGGAGAGGCCGGCAGGCCCTTGGCGATCACCTTGCGCTCGGCCTTGGGATCGAGCGTGGGATGCAACAGCTGGTCGAGCGACGACGGCACGATGCGCGCCACCGCTTCCTTCTTGTCTATAAGTCCTTCGCGCACCATGTCGACGGCGATCTTGAGCGCGGCTTTGGCGGTGCGCTTGCCGTTGCGCGTCTGCAGCATGTAGAGCTTGCCGCGCTGCACGGTGAACTCGATGTCCTGCATGTCGCTGTAGTGCGTCTCGAGCTTGCGGCGCACCGCGTCGAGCTGCTGGAAGACCTCGGGCATCACCTCTTCCATGGCCGGCGCATCGGACTTCTGCGCCTCCTTGCCCTGGACCGTGAGATGCTGCGGCGTGCGGATGCCTGCGACCACGTCCTCGCCCTGGGCGTTCACCAGGTACTCGCCGTAGAAGAGATTGCTGCCGGTCGAGGGATCGCGAGTGAAGGCGACGCCGGTGGCGCAATCCTCGCCCATGTTGCCGAACACCATGGCCTGCACGTTGACCGCGGTGCCCCAGCTCTCGGGGATCGAGTGCAGGCGGCGGTAGGTGATGGCGCGCTGGTTCATCCACGAGCCGAACACCGCGCCGATGGCGCCCCACAGCTGCTCGCGCGGCTCCTGCGGGAACGGCTTGCCGGTGCGCTTCTCGACGATCTTCTTGTACTCGGCCACCACCGAGCGCCAGTCGTCGGCCTTGAGGTCGGTGTCCATGTGGACGCCGAGATCCTCCTTCTTGAGCTCCAGCGCCTCCTCGAAATAGTGGTGCCCGACATCGAGCACGACATTGGAGAACATCTGGATGAAGCGCCGGTAGCTGTCCCAGGCGAAACGCTCGTCGCCCGACGACTTGCCGAGGCCGAGCACGGTGCGGTCGTTGAGGCCGAGATTGAGCACGGTGTCCATCATGCCCGGCATCGAGGCGCGCGCACCGGAGCGCACGGAGACCAGCAGCGGATTGTTGGCGTCGCCGAACTTGGCGCCGACGATCGACTCGACCTTCGCCAAAGCCTTCTCGACCTCGTCCTTCAGCTCGCCCGGATAGGCGTTGCCGTTGGCGTAGTACCAGGTGCAGACTTCGGTGGTGATGGTGAAGCCCGGCGGCACGGGCAGGCCGAGGCTCGACATCTCCGCGAGGTTGGCGCCTTTGCCACCCAGCAGATTGCGCATGTCGGCACGGCCCTCGGCCTTGCCATCACCGAAACTGTAGACCCACTTGGCCATTCTCAGCCCTCGATCCTGGAGAAATCCGCCACCGAATCCATGGTGGCCCGTATCTGGTTGAGCAACTTCAATCTGTTCAGTCGCAAATCGGGTTTCTCGGCGACATTGACTGTGACTTTTTCGAAGAAAGAGTCGATCGGTCCACGCAAATCAGCAAAGGCCCGCATCGCGCCGGCGAAATCCTCTCGCTGCAACGCGGGCTTCACAAGACGTTCGATGTCGGCCAAGGCAGATGCAACGGCTTTCTCCTCGGTTTGTTCCATCAACGTCACATCCGGCGCACCGGCGATCCTCGAAGCCAGGGTCTTGTCCTTCTTCTCTTCGGCACGAACGATGTTTGCCGCGCGGCCGTAGGCGGTGAGCAGATTCTTGCCCGCTTCCGTGGCGAGGAACGCCTGCACCGCCTCAACCCGCGCCAGCAGGCGCACGAGATCGTCCTCGCCGCCCAGGGCGAACACGGCATCGACCACGTCGTGGCGCACGCCCTTCTCGCGCATCTGCACCTTCAGGCGATCGGCGAAGAAGGCCATCAGGTCGTCGGCGTCGAAGAACTTCTTCAAGGGCAGGCGAATGTCGTTCTCGACGACGATGCGAATGATGCCGAGGGCGGCGCGGCGCAGGGCATAGGGATCGCGCGAACCCGTGGGTTTCTCGCCGATCGCCCAGAAGCTTGTGAGTGCATCGAGCTTGTCGGCAAGTGCCACGACGACGGAGACCGGCGCGCTCGGGCAGCGGTCGTTGGGACCGGCCGGCGCATAGTGATCGCCAATGGCATCGGCGATGGCGGCCGGAAGCTTCTCTTCCAGCGCGTAGTAGCGGCCCATGACGCCCTGCAGCTCGGGGAACTCGCCCACCATGCCGCTCCTGAGGTCGGCCTTGCAGAGGTGTGCCGCCAGGATCGCCTGGGCGGAGTCGGCGCCGGGCACGTAGGCGGCGAGCTTGTCGGCCAGGATTTCTATGCGCGCGACGCGATCCGCCTGGGTGCCGAGCCTGGCGTGGAATACCATGTCCTTCAGCGCCGGCAGCCGTTCCTCCAGCCGGACCTTGCGGTCCTGGTTCCAGAAGAACTTGGCGTCGGCGAGTCGCGAGCGCAGCACCCGCTCGTTGCCGTCGACGATCGTCTTGCCGCCGTCACGCGCCACGTTGTTGGCGACGACGACAAAGCGGTTGGCAAGCGCACCATCTTTCTTGCTGGTCACGAAGTAGCGCTGATGCGTCCGCATCGAGACGGTCAGCACTTCGGCCGGCACGTCCATGAACTGGGCGTCGATGGTGCCGAGCAGCGGCACCGGCCATTCGACCAGACCCGCGACCTCTTCGAGCAAGCCGTCGTCGGTCTTGAGCGCGACCTGCGCCTCGGCGCAGAGCTTCTCGGCCTCGGCCAACACGATCTTCTTACGCTCGGCCGGGTCCAGCATGACATGCGCCGCCCTGAGCTTGGCGACGTAGTCTTCGAAGCCCGCGACCTTGATGGCACCCCTGCTGAGAAAGCGATGACCGCGCGTGGCATCGCCGAACCGGATCGGCGCCATCGCGCCGCCCGGCGCCACTTCGCCCGCCAGCACCTTGCCGTCGAACAGAGCGATAATGGACTGCAGCGGACGCACCCAGGTCATGGTGCCGCTGCCCCACTTCATCGACTTGGGCCAGGGCAGCGCCTTCATCGCGGCATCGATGATGCCGGGCAGGGCCTCGGCGGTCGGTCCGCCCTTCTTGGCGATCACGGCGAACCAAAACTCGCCCTTGCCGGTATCCCGCTTCTCCGCCTGGTCGAGCGAGGAAAGGCCGGTCGCCTTGAGGAAGCCTTGCACGGCCTGCTCTGGCGCACCGACGCGCGGCCCGCGTCGTTCTTCGCTGACATCGGCCCGCGCCGTCGGCAGGCCGTCGACCACCAGCGCCAACCTGCGCGATGTCGCGAAGGCGCGCGCGTCCTTGAATTCCAGGCCGGCGGCCTTCAGGCCCTCACCCACAAGACGCTTGAGATCGTCGGCGGCGCGCGCCTGCATGCGCGCCGGGATCTCTTCGCTCAGAAGCTCGAGAAGCAGCTCGGCCATCACGCCGCTTCCTTCTTCTGGGTGACGAGCCACGCCTCGCAGCATGCCTTGGCGAGGTCGCGCACGCGCAGGATGTAGCTTTGCCGTTCGGTGACGCTGATCACGCCGCGCGCATCCAACAGGTTGAAGCAGTGCGAGGCCTTGATGCACTGCTCGTAGGCCGGCAGCGGCAGCCTGCGCTCGATCAGCCGGCCGCACTCCTTCTCCGCATCGGCGAAGTGGCGGAACAGCATGTCGGTGTCGGCATGCTCGAAATTGTAGGCCGACTGCTCGCGCTCGTTCTGCAGGAAGACGTCGCCGTAGGTGAGCGGCACCTCCGAATCGGCGCGATTGAACGGCAGGTCGAAGATCGACTTCTTGTCGAACAGGTACATGGCCAGCCGTTCGAGGCCGTAGGTGATCTCACCGGAAACAAGATCGACGTCGATGCCGCCCACCTGCTGGAAGTAGGTGAACTGGCTGATCTCCGAGCCGTCGCACCAGACTTCCCACCCCAGCCCCCAGGCGCCGAGCGTCGGGCTCTCCCAGTCGTCTTCGACGAAGCGGATGTCATGCAGGGTGGTGTCGATGCCGATCGCCTCGAGCGAGCCGAGATAGCGCTCGAGGATGTCGGGCGGAGACGGCTTCAGGATGGCCTGGAACTGGTAGTAGTGCTGCAGGCGCATGGGGTTGTCGCCGTAGCGGCCGTCCGCCGGCCGCCGCGACGGCTGCACGTAGGCGGCGTACCAGGCCTTCGGTCCCAGCGCCCGCAAGGTCGTGGCGGTGTGGAAGGTGCCCGCGCCCATCTCCATGTCGAACGGCTGAAGGATCAGGCAGCCCTGGCGCGCCCAATAATCCTGCAGGGTCAGAATGAGTTCCTGGAAGCACGTCGGATTGAGGCGTGCTGAGGGTTCGGACACCGGTATACCCCGAAGCTCAGAAGGCCTTTTGTTTCTACGACTTAAGGCCGTTGTTGCGGTGCGGCAAAATAGGTGCCACCCCCACGCCGGTCAACCACGCCAACCGGGGTCGGTTCGGGCTGCGGCCCTATGACTGTGGACGCTGGGGACGGCCGCACTGGCCGCATTTTTCGGCATTGGCGGGATTATAGGCACCGCAGCCGGTGCACTGGACGGTTTCCTGGATCGCCGGCTTGCGAGGCTGGAGCGGCTCCGACTGCGGAGGCGGCGGTGTGGGCCGTGCAGGTTCGTCAGGCTTGCCCACGAACTTATCCCATAGGCGCTTCCAGCGGTGGAAGGTCTTCCACGCCGCGTACACGACGACGCAGAACACGATGATCTTGAGCAGCATGCGGCCATTTGAGGTCCCTGCATCTTTGGGTCAAGCGCGCTATAGGATGCGGTCATGAGTGGAAATGGGGAAGCGCCGCTCGATCTTTTCGTGGTGGGCGGCGGGATCAACGGTGCGGGCATTGCGTGCGATGCGGTGGGACGGGCGCTGAAGGTCGGGCTGTGCGAGCAGCATGACTTCGCCAGCCATACTTCGTCGGCTTCGACCAAGCTGATCCATGGCGGCCTGCGCTACCTCGAACACTACGAGTTCCGACTGGTGCGCGAGGCCCTGCAGGAGCGCGAGGTGCTTCTGGCCAAGGCGCCACACCTCTCCTTCCCGCTGCGTTTCGTGCTGCCGCACGAGCCGCATCTGCGGCCGCGCTGGATGCTGCGGCTCGGCCTCTTCCTCTACGACCATCTCGACTGGCATATGACCCTGCCCAAGTCGATCGCGGTCAACCTGCCGAGCTCCAAGTACGGCGCCGGCCTGAAACCGTCGTTCAAGAACGGCTTCGTCTATTCCGACGCCTGGGTCGACGATGCGCGGCTGGTGGTTTCCAACCTGAAGTCGGCGCGCCAGATGGGGGCCAGCATCTTCGCCCGCCATCGCTGTGTGTCGGCCAGGCGCAGCGACGACGGCAAGCTGTGGAACATCGAGCTCAGCGCGCCCGACGGCGCCGCGGTGAAGTTGCAGGCGCGCGGCCTGGTCAATGCGACCGGGCCGTGGGTGAAACGCTTCCTCGACGAGCAGACGCACATCAAGACCGGCAAGCGCGTGCGCCTGATCAAGGGCAGCCATATCGTCGTGCCGCGGCTGTACGAGGGCGATCACGCCTTCATCCTGCAGAACAGCGACCAGCGCATCGTCTTCATCATCCCCTACGAGCGCTCGTTCTCGGTGATCGGCACGACCGACATCCCCGCCCATGAAGGCGAGAAGCCGGTCTGCACCCAGGAGGAGGTCGACTATCTCTGCGGGATCGCCAGCCATTACATGGTGAAGCCGGTGCGGCCCGCGGACGTGGTGTGGACCTATTCCGGCGTGCGCCCGCTGTTCGACGACGGCGACGACGATCCTTCGGCGGTGACGCGCGACTACCACCTGGAAATCGACGGCGCCGTAGGCACGGCGCCCTTGCTCTCGGTGTTCGGCGGCAAGATCACGACCTATCGTCGGCTGGCCGAGCACGCCTTGCGCGATCTCGCGCCGCACTACCCGCACATGGGCGTCGAGTGGACCGCGACGCGGGCGGTCGCCGACGGCGAGCTCGCCGATGCGCCGACCTTCGAGGAAGCGTTCGACACCTTTGTCGCTTCAGCCTGTTGCGTGAAGCCGGGCCTGCCGAAGGAGCTCGTGCGCGTGCTGGCGCGGCGGCACGGCGTGGGCATCGACGACCTGCTGACCGGTGTCCAGACGGTGGCCGACCTCGGGCAGCATTTCGGCGGCCATCTCTATGAGACCGAGGTGCGCTACCTGGTGCGCGACGAATGGGCGGTCGAGGCCGAGGACGTTCTGTGGCGGCGGACCAAGGAAGGCCTGCACATGACCGAGGCCGAGCGCGAGCGCTTCGCGCGCTGGCTTGCCGAACTTCGGCCGAACTCCGCCTGACTTCATCCGTGGCAAAGGCCACAGTCACGGAGCGGCCGTCACTGCCTAATGACCATCCCCTTCCCTCGGAATCGAAGAGGTGGTCCATGAGCACTGACGGTTTCCCCGGGGCGATCTGGATCCCCGCGCATACCGACCGCTACGCCCGCCGAGATATCCGTACCATCGAGGAGATCGTTCTTCACATCACCGAAGGCGGAACGGACAAGGCCGAGGTAACTGCCCGCAACGCCTTCGGTATCCCGCGCTACCTCCAGAACGGAAAGTGGATGCAGCAAGCCGCCCACTACATCGTCGGGCGGGATGGAACGGTCGTGCAGTGCGTGCGCCACAAGGACGTTGCGTTTCACGCCGGACCGGCGAACGATTGGACGATCGGCATCGAGCACAATACGCGCTCGGGCACCGACAAGAAGCTCACCGCCGCGCAGTATCTGAAGTCGGCCGAGCTGGTGCTGTGGCTGTGCGCCAAGCTCGGCCTCGCCGCGAACAGGTACACCATATCGGGGCATTCGGAAGCCGATCCCGCCACGACGCACCCGAGCTGCCCGGGTCGCGTGCTGAAGTGGGATACCTATATGGCGGCCATCTCCCATCACCAGGAGATCGCGCAGGGAAGGACCCCGATGCGATTGTGGAATGACGACGACATTTAGGCGGCAAGACGGCGCCGCCGCCCAGCTTTACATATCTTAACACAATAGGTGGGCACGCCGGCCGCTGACCGAGCGTATCATCGCTACAGCCCGCCTATTCCGTTGAGGTCCAACGATGTCGTTCCGCCCTCTGCTTCTCGCCGCCCCTGCCGCCCTGAGTGCCGGTCTCATGCTTGCGACGCCTGCTTCGGCGGCCGTCGGCAGCGTTTTAGACGACGACCTCCTCGAACTAGCCCAGGCCACCCAGCCGACGCCCCCCGCCGCCGGCACCGATCGCCGCGATCGGATGGCCAACTTCAATCCGAAGGCCTTCTGTCTCGACCACGTCGCCCGCCGCGCCGGCAACCGCACCTACCTCAAGATCAAGCTCGACCTGAAGGCCGACCAGGTGGCCGCCTGGGATGCCTTCGCCAACGCCTCCGACGCCGCCGACGTCAAGGACACTGCACGCTGCAACGCGCTGCCGTCCGAGATGAAGGAGCGGCCGAACTACGTCGACCGACTGACGATGGAGGAGACTTACATGAAGGCCCGCGTCGAGCGCATCGAGGCGGTGAAGCCCAGCCTGACGGCGCTCTACAACAGCCTGTCGCCCGAGCAGAAGGCGGTGCTCGACCGCCCGCGCCCCATGGGCGGCATGATGGGCCGCCATCACGGCGGGCCGCGGTAAGCGTCTTTGCTGGGGGCGCGCCACTCCAGTGGCGCGCCCCCAGCTAATCCTCGAAATCCTGCGCCCGGTCGCCCAGCAGGAAGCGCGGCCCGGCTCCGGCGCGGGCCGCGCGGTCGTTCGGGTTGTAGAGACGGCACTTGTCGAGCGACAGGCAACCGCAGCCGATGCAGCCGTCCAACAGGTCGCGCGTCTTCTCCAGCATCTGGATTCGCGCCTGCAGGGCGCCGTGGATGCGCGCGCTGATCGCCTGCCAATCCTGATGGGTCGGCGCCCGCCCCTGCGGCAGCAGGGACAGCTCGGCCTCGATCTCCGACAGCGTCAGCCCGAGCTGCTGGGCGATCAGGGCAAACGACAGGCGCCTGATGTCCGAGCGCAGGAAGCGCCGCTGGTTGCCCGACGTGCGCACCGCCCGCAGCAGGCCGCGCGATTCGTAGAAGCGGATCGCCGACACCGACATGCCAGTGCGCCGGGCAAGCTCGCCGATCGTGAGATGCGCGGGCGTCAAGCGGGCTGGCTGGGCCAGAAAAATCTCCCGTAAAAAAACTTGACCTAAAGTTAACTTGAGGTCGTAGGCTGGGCAAGTCCAAGGAGGTCCTGCCCATGTCCACACCCCGCATCGAGCACGTGAACGTCACGGTCTCGAATCCCGAGCGCGTCGCCAGGCTGATGGAGGCGCTGTTCGGCTGGCAGGTGCGCTGGAAGGGGCCGGCGCGCGACGGTGGGCGCACCATCCATATCGGATCCAAGGAGCACTACATCGCCCTCTATACGGGGCGCGACGTCGCCTACACCGCCGACGACTTCGCCAAGGGCCAGCCGCTCAACCATATCGGCATCGAGGTCGACGACATCGACGCCACGGAAGCCCGCGTCGTTGCCGCCGGCCTAAAACCGTTCAACCACGACAGTTACGATCCGGGGCGGCGCTTCTACTTCCTCGATCCTGACGGCATCGAATACGAGATCATCAGCTATCGCTGATTTTCGCGCTCACCAGTCGCTCGAGCGCACGATCTTCATCAGGTCGTCGGCCATGGTGAGCGCGGTCAGCACGCCGGTCTTGGGATTGTCCGGCATGGCAAGGCCGAGCCGCTCCATCTTGAGCTCGCCCGAATCGCTCACGGCCTCGAGGCGACTGGCGTTGGTGCCGGCCGGCAGGGTGGGATCGGCCACCAGCTCGACCTCGGTGTGCTTCAGGCCCGCGCCGCACAGCGCCACGGTGACCGCGAGGTTGGCGTTCTTGGGATAGAGGCGGCCGGCATCGGCGGGCTTGCCGCGGAAGATCACGGTCGGCTCCTTGATCGACGGCAGGTCGAACTCGGTCTCGGCCGGCGTGCCGCTCCAGGCATGCGGCGGCTTGATCGAGATGTACTTCACGCGCTCGAGCTTGCCCAACCGCATGGCCAAAAGCCCGTCGAGGCCCGCGATGGCGCCCGACGGCAGGCGCAGCCGTGCCCCGCTCTTCTCGGCCGCCTTGATGTGCTTCTTGTAGAGCTTGGGATCGCCGTAGGCGCCGGTGGCGATCACCATGAAGTCGATGCCCTTCTTCAGGATGGTCTCGCCCCAGTCGCGCACCGCCTGCTGGCTCGCCGCCTCGACGACGACGTCGGGCTTGAGCTTCAGGAGCGCCTTCAGCGTCTCGACCACCGGCACCTTGCGGCCGACCTTCTTCTGGGTCTCCTTGGCGCGGCCCGGCCGCACCAGCACACCGACGATGTCGATGGCAGGCTTCTTCTTGCGGAAGAGGTCGAACAGGGTCTGGCTGATGGCGCCATAGCCGATCAACGCGATCTTGAGCCGCTTCTTCCTGGCCATGCAGTTCCCCCGCGAATTCCCGAAAAGCGCCGCACTATAGCGAGCGCCCGCGGGCCTTGCGACCATGAGGGGGCACGGTTATAACCCCGCCTCCCGAGCGGGGTGCCTCCGCATTCGACGGAGTGTAGCTCAGCCTGGTAGAGCACTAGCTTCGGGAGCTAGGGGCCGGAGGTTCGAATCCTCTCACTCCGACCAATCGGGAAAAACGGCGCGCAGCGATGCGCGCCGTTTTGCTTTGCGGCGGGCTAGAACGCCGGCCGGCCACCGGGCGGGATCGGCGCGTTGCGCCGGCCCGTCGGATCGCCCGGAGCGATGACATAGGACGGCGTACCCGGCGGATTCGCATCCAGCACCGACGGCGGCATGTTGTCGGTCATCGGACCGGGCGGCTGGCCGGGCGCGCTGCTCGGCGGCGGACCGCCGCTGGTGTCGACGGGCATGGTCTGGGGCGCCGCCGGACTCGGTACCGGCGGATTCGGCTGCGCGCAGGCAGCTGCCAAGGCGCCGACGGCGATAACGCTGAGCCAAGTGCGAATCACATCTGCCTCCCTGCCGATCGAGCGGCGGTGGATTTCCATAGAATACTTAAGCCAGCCGCCGCAAAACTGCAAAATCGCGTGACGTTTCATTTGAAGCCACCACGCGTTGACCTGCACCGCGAATGTCGGCACGCTGTTTTCACCGCGCACCAGTAGGTTTGTCCCGTGGGCGACCGAATTTTTGAGCGCGAGCCCGTGAGGAGGCAGCCTATCGAGTAAGCGTTTTCTTCACATAGCCAACTTCGGCCCAAACAATCCGATCTGGGAGGCGGCGTCATGACCGACGAAGCGAACAAAAAGGGTCCCGAAAGTACGAGGCGTGAGTTCCTTACCGCGACGACGGCGCTTGCTGGCGCTGCTCTCACAGCGGGATTGCCCGGCCCGGCCGCGGCAGAGCGCAAGCGCAATCCAAAGCGCGGCGGTACGGTGCGTTTCGGCACCCGAGACGATTCGGTCGGTCTCGATACCCATCGCAACTTCATCTACTTCGTCTCGCAGCCGCTCGCCGGCACGACCGGCGGCCTGCTCGACTTCGATGCGGGCATGAACATCGTTGCCGCGATTGCCCGCGAGTGGGAGCCCTCCAAGGACCTCAAGACCTGGACCTTCAAGCTGCACCAAGGGGCGGAGTTCCACAACGGCGAGACGATCGACGCCAACGCGGTGAAGTGGAACCTCGAGCGCATCCTCGATCCCAAGATCGGCCATTCCTTCAACCGCTCGGCGCTGACCGACGTCGACCGCGTCACGGTCGACGACAAGTGGATCGTGCAGGTCCATCTCAAGGAGCCGAGTGCCGCCTTCGATTCCAACCTGGTCTACTACCCGGTGAACCTGATCGCGCCCGGCGCCGTCGACAAGGCCGACACCGCGCCGGTCGGCTGCGGGCCGTTCAAGTTCAAGTCGTGGAAGCGCTTCGACATCTGCGAGCTGGTGCGCTTCGAGAACTTCTGGGAGACCGATGCCGAAGGCAACACGCTGCCTTACCTCGACGGCATGATCGGCCGGCCCAAGAAGGAGGACCGCGTGCGTCTGACCGCGCTGCGCGCCAACGAGGTCGACCTGATCGACAACATGGCCTACGCCGATGCCCCCTCCTTCATCAAGGACTCCGCCAAGGTCTACGACACCTATCCGGTGCCGCAGGTCGGCACGGCCATGATCACCTTCAACATGCGGAGCGGGCCGTTCTCGGAGAAGGACAACCCCGATGCCCACATGCTGCGCACCGCGGCGGCGCATGCCATCGACCACGAGGGCATCCACGAGGCGGTGTTCAACAAGCAGGGCAAGGTCGCCAAAGGCTTCTACAGCGAATCGAGCCCGTGGTACGGCAAGGACATCAAGTCGTGGCCGGCGTTCGATCCCGACAAGGCCAAGGCGCTGCGCAAGAAGGCCAAGGACGGCGACGCCAAGCTCCTGATCATCGCCAACGATTCCTTCCCCTACATGCAGCAGTCGGGCGAGCTGGTGCACGCCATGCTGAAGGACGCGGGTTTCAACGTGACCTTCGAGATCCACCCCACGCCGGTGATCCAGGACAAGTACAACAAGGCGGCGTTCGACATCGATTCGACGGCCAACAGCTACCGCATCGACCCCGACGGCTGGTACTCGCGCAACATCCTGTCGTCGGCGCCGGAGACCAAGCGGCGCATCGGCTACGTCAACGAGAAGGTCGACCAGCTGATCGTCGCCGCGCGCGTCGAGCTCGACAAGAACAAGCGCCGGCAGATGTATGCCGACGTCGATTCGCTCGTGAACCAGGACCTGCCGCTGCTCTACACGCACTACGTGTCGATCATCCAGGCCGGCTCCAAGAAGCTGAAAGGCTACAAGCCCGCCTTCACCGGCCCGTTCCAGTACGCCGGCGGCGGCCTGCGCACGGCCTGGATCGAGAGTTAGGCTTCTTCTGGACCGCGAGCCTCCGGCTCGCTCTCGAGTCACGAGCGAGCCGGAGGCTCGCGGTCCGGAAGACCATGAAAGGTCCTTCCATGCTCGCCTACATCATACGTCGCGTAGCCTATCTCGTACCCGTCCTGTTCGTGCTGACCTTGGTCGTCTTCACCTTCGTCGAGATGCTGCCGGGCAACATCATCGACACGCTGGTCGGCAACGAAGGCGTCAACGATCCCGAGGTCCGCAAGATCCTCGAAAAGGAGTACGGGCTCGATCAGCCCGTCTACATCCGCTACGCCAAGTGGCTGTTCCGCGCCGTGCAGGGCGACTTCGGCATGTCGCTGGTGACTCGCCGGCCGGTCGCCGTCGAGCTGCTGACCGGCATACCGGCCACCGTCTACTTGGCGGTGGTCGGCATATCGCTCTCGATGATGATCGCCGTGCCGCTCGGCACCATCGCCGCCGTCAAGCGCAACACGCCGATCGACTACACCGCGCAGGTCACCTCCCTGATCGGCATTTCGATCCCCGAGTTCTGGTTCGCCATCCTCTGCGTGCTGTTCTTCTCGCTCTATCTCGGCTGGCTGCCCTCCTCCGGCTTCGCCAACCCGTTCGTCGATCCGTGGGCGAGCCTCAAATTCCTCATCCTGCCGGCGGCGGCGGTCGGCTTCCGTCAGGCCGCCTACACCACGCGGCTGACGCGCTCCTCCATGCTCGACGAGATGAACAAGGAATACGTCGACACCGCCCGCTCGGTCGGCCTCTCGGAAGGCAAGGTGATCTTCAAGTACACGCTGCGCAACGCCATGATCCCGACCATCACCATCAGCGGCCTGCAGCTCGCCAACCTCTTGGGCGGCACGGTGGTGCTGGAATCGATCTTCGCCTGGCCCGGCATCGGCCGGGCGATCTTCGAGGCCATCCTCCAGCGCGACTACCCGCTGGTCCAGGCGGGCGTGCTGGTGCTGGGCTGCATCGTCGTGGTCATGAACCTCCTGGTCGACCTCACCTACCGGCTGCTCAATCCACGCGTGAAGCTGGGCTAGGGGCACGTCATGACCGAACTCGAAGCCCGCAAGTTCGCCGACCTCGAGGCGATCCGTGCCCCCACGCTCGGCGGCCGCCTGGCGCGCTGGCGCACGGCCCTTGCCAACGCCTGGCACGAGCTGCGCAAGAGCCGCACCGCCTCGATCGGCGCGGTCATGCTGGTGCTGCTGTTCGGCGCCTGCATCGCCACGCCCTGGATCACGACCTACGACCCGATCAAGCAGAACTACCGCGAGCGCCTACAGCCGCCCTCCGAGAAGCACCTTCTCGGCACCGACCGCATGGGCCGCGACATCTACTCCCGTCTGCTGTGGGGCGGCCGGCGGCTGGTGACCATCGCCATCCTCGCCGTCACCTTCGGCCTCAGCCTCGGCATCCCCTACGGCGTGCTGTCGGGCTATTTCGGCGGCAGGGTCGACACCATCGCCATGCGCTTCGTCGACGGGCTTTTGGCCTTTCCCGGGCTCCTCCTCTACCTGCTGATCGTCACCTTGGCGCGAGAATGGAAGATGGAGGGCATCTACAACGACATGGTGCTGATCTTCGCGCTCGGCTTCGCCTTCATGCCGGAGGTGGCGCGGCTGTCGCGCGGTTCGGTGCTGGTCGAGAAGCAGAAGGAATATGTCGAGGCCTCACGCGCCGTCGGCGACGGCAGCCTCGCCATTGCGTTGCGCCAGATCCTGCCCAACATCATCTCGCCCTTGATCGTCAACGCCACCGTGCGGCTGGGCTACGTCATCCTGATCGTGGCGGCGCTTTCCTTCCTCGGCCTCGGCACGCCGCCGCCGACACCTGACTGGGGCTCCGACCTCGCCGCCGCCCGCGACTACATGGAGACCGCGCCATTGATCGCGGCCTTCCCCGGCCTTGCCATCTGCTACACGGTGCTCGCCTTCAACCTGTTCGGCGACGGGCTGCGCGACATCCTCGATCCACGCCTGGCGGAGCGCTGAGATGGCCGAGACAGTTCTGGCGCTTGAAGACCTCACCGTGCGTTTTCATCTCAGGCGCGGCGATCTCACCGCGGTCGACGGCGTGTCCTTCTCGATCGAACGCGGCCAGACCTTCGGACTGGTGGGCGAGTCCGGATCGGGCAAATCGGTGACGGCCAAGGCGATCATGCGCCTGATCCCCGATCCGCCCGGCGAGATCCCGCGCGGCCGCGTGCTGTTCGAAGGCAGCAACATCCTGGACAAGAGCGACGCCGAGATGCGCGCGCTGCGCGGCCGGCGCATCGCCATGGTGTTCCAGGAGCCGATGAGCGCCCTCAATCCGGTGTTCACGGTGTGCGACCAGATCTCCGATGCGCTGCGCACCAACTTGGGCCTCTCCAAGGCCGAGGCGCGTGAGCGCGTGGTCGAGCTGCTGTCGCTGGTCGGCATCCCCTCGCCGCAGAAGCGACTCGACTCCTACGTCCACGAATTCTCCGGCGGCATGCGCCAGCGCGTGATGCTGGCGATGGCGCTGAGCTGCAATCCCTCCTTCCTGATCGCCGACGAGCCGACCACCGCGCTCGATGTCACCATCCAGGCCACCATCCTGGAACTGATCACCGGCATGATCGAGCGGCTGGGCATGTCGCTGCTGTTCATCACCCATAATCTCGGCGTCGTCGCCCATGCCTGCGACCGCGTCGGCGTGATGTACGCCAGCCACATCGTCGAGCTCGCCGACAAGCGCGAGATATTCGCCAATCCGCAGCACCCCTACACGGTGGGTTTGCTGAACTCGATCCCGCGGCTCGACGGCCAGGCCAAGTACCTGACGCCGATCGCGGGCTCGGTCTGCAACATGATGGAGCCGCCCTCGGGCTGTAAGTTCCATCCGCGCTGTGTTCACGCCATGGAGGTCTGCCGCCGCGAGATCCCGCGGCTCAAGGAGATCGCGCCCGGCCATCTCGCGGCCTGCCACCTGCACGATCGGCGGACGGCATGACCGCCAACGGCACGCTGTTGAGCGTCAAGGGCCTCACCAAGCACTTCACCCTGCACGGCGACATCTATTCCAAGCTCGCCGGCGAGAAGACCCAGGTGCTGAAGGCGGTCGACGGCATCGACTTCCACATCCAGCGCGGGGAGACCCTGGGCCTGGTGGGCGAAAGCGGCTGCGGCAAGTCGACGACGGCGCGGCTGGTGACGCGGCTGATCGAGCCCACCGCCGGCGAGGTCACGTTGAAGGGCGAGGACCTGCTGGCCTTCTCGCGCGGCCGCATGAAGGAGGCCCGCAAGGAGGTCCAGCTGGTGTTCCAAGACCCCTACAGCTCGCTCAACCCGCGCAAGACGATCATGCACATCCTGAGCCGGCCCATGGAGATCCACGGCTTGGCCCGCTCCTGGGCCGAGAAACGCGAGCGGGTGCTGGAGCTCCTGCGCCGCGTCGGGCTCGGCATCGAGCACATCGACCGCTATCCACACGAGTTCTCGGGCGGCCAGCGCCAGCGCATCGCCATCGCCCGCGCCCTGTCGGTCGATCCCGAGCTGGTGATCGGCGATGAGCCGGTGTCGGCGCTCGACGTCTCGATCCAGGCGCAGATCCTGAACCTGTTCCGCGAGCTGCAGAAGGAGTTCGGGCTGACCTACCTGTTCATCGCCCACGATCTCAGCGTCATCCGCCACATCAGCGACCGGGTGGCGGTGATGTATGTCGGCAAGATCGTCGAGACCGGGCCGGCGGCGGCCCTGTTCGACAAGCCGCTGCATCCCTACACGAAAGCGTTACTGGCGGCGGTTCCCGAAGCCGACCCCGCCAAGCCGGCGCCGCGCCTCACTTTGCAAGGCGAGGTATCGACGCCGATCGACCCGCCGCCGGGCTGCCGGCTGTGCGGGCGTTGCCCGCGGGAAAGCGCGGTTTGCGCCGAGATCGCCCCGCCGCTGGTCGATGTCGGCGATGGTCGGCAGGTCGCCTGCCACAATCTCTGATCGCACATCCAATATATTTTCACGCATTGGGAACTGCACGTCAGGTGAGCAGTTGCTGCTGGCATACTACCCAGCAGGGAGGGCACAGATGTCCGTTCGCCTAATGCCAGTGGTCGCGCTTGCGACAGGGATCGCCTCCGTATTCGCCTTCACGTCCGTCAACGCCCAGGTCGGCGGCGCCGCAGGGGCGGCGGCCGGCGCTGCCGGTGCAGCGGCCAGCGCCGCAGCCGGCGCGACGGCGGGCGCGACCGGTGGGACCGCCGGTGCAACGGGTGGTGCCAGCGGTGCTGGCACAGGCACTTCAGGCAGCGCTGGCGCTAGCGTCGGCGGCGGTGGGACCGGTGCAGGGACCGGCGGCACAGGGGCCGATGCCGGCGCCAGTGCCGGCTCGGCCGGCAGCGGCGCGGCCGGCGCCGCTTCCGCAGGCGTGGGTGGCGCGAGCACGGGGTCAAGCGGCGGCGCAAGCGCCGGGACAAGCGGTCCCGGCGGGACGAGCGGCACGGCGAGCGTGGGCGTCGGCTCGACTGGCACCGGAACGGGCGCAGGGGGAACCGGCGGCGGCACGGGTATTGGTGGCGCGGGTGGCGCGGGTATTGGTGGGACGGGCGCCGGTGGCACGGGCACGGCCGGGGTCGGCGGCTCGGCAACGGGCGTAGGCTCGGGTGTCGGAACCGGCACGGGTATCGGTGTCGGAACGGGCACCGGCATCGGTGGCTCGGTCGCCAGCGTCGGCGGCAGCGGCGGAGCCGGCGTCAACAGCATCTCCGCCCAGGAAGAGGCCATGCTGCGCCTCTATCTCAGCGATATCGGCCTTGCCGACAACGTCATGGCGGGCAATCTCTCGATGATGCAGACGGCGTCGCTGCTCTATCGCTCCGGCCACAAGCGCGCGGCCAAGGAGCTGTTGTGCGAGCGGCGTGACGTCTACACCGCCTTCCGGCGCACCGCGACGCCCTGCGTGGCGCGCGCCGATTGGGAACTCAAGGACACGTCGAGCCTGCGGGCGCCGGCCAGCGCGGCGGTCGCTGCACCGGCCTTCCAGGCGGGTGCCTACAGGAACCGGGCGGACTGCCTGACCGCGGCCTACACCGCCCGGGTGCCGCTCAGCGCCTGCGACGGCCGGTAGCCATCAAGGATTGCAGTTGGCCTGGGCGATGACCACCGCGTCCAGGCCCTGCATCTGCTCCTGCGTGAGATTGGAGGGGTCGAGCAGGTTGCCGCCCGGCTCCATTGCCTTGTTGGATTTCCGCATGCCCTCGATGGCGGCTTGGCGCTTGTCGGCCGGAACCTTGGCGGAGATGCATTCGCACATTTTCTGCGGCGTGGTCATCATGCAGGCCTGCATGAACGCATCCTGCGCCCCGGCAGTCGCTGGGAGCGCCGAGACGAAAGCCAAGCCGAGAACGCCGGTGACGACACGCATGGAAACTCCTCCTCCAAGGCCGGCCGATACTATCAGAACAGCCAGCTGCGCAGCAGGCCGAACAGGCCGGTGGCGAACAGGATGGCGAGCGCCACGTTGCGATAGAGCCGTTCGCTCGCCAGGCCATGGAAGGCGCGGCCGCCCGCCCAGGCGCCCAGCACCATGACCGGGAACAGCACGATCGCGCGAACCAGTGCGTCGACGCCCGCGACGCCGGTCGCCAGCACGATGACGATCAGCAGGAACTGCGTCAGGAAGTAATAGGTGACGATGTTGGCGCGGTTGACCTGCGGCGGATCGTTGCCCGACAGCAGGTAGAGCAGCACCGGCGGCCCGCCGACGCTGGTGGTCGCCATCATGGCGCCGGACACCGCGCCGACGGCGACGGTGGCGGCCGTCGAGCGGCGGCCGGTGTACTTCCAGCCGCTCCACATCAGCACGACGAAGGCCACCATCACGGCCGACACCGCCGTCACGATGGTGTTCTTGTCGACGCTGGCCAGCAGCCAGACGCCGAGCGGCATGGCGGCGCAGGCCGCGATGCTCATCGGCGTCAGCACCTTCCAGTCGGCGTGCCGGCGGACCTGCGGGAAGAGCTGCAGCGACACCACGAGCTCGATCGCCACCACGGTCACCACCATGTCGGCCGAGCCGAACAGGATGGCGAAGATCGGCGCCATCAGCATGGCTGAGCCGAAGCCGGCGAAGCCGCGCATCAGGCCGGCGACCAGCGTGACGCCGATCGCGGTCCACAGGCCGACGCCGGCGAACAAGGACAGGATGTAGGAGATCATTGAAGCGACTTCTCGGCACGAGCCAGACACGACAAATCCGCGGTCCGGGACTTCCGGAGCGGGATCAGCGCTTAAGTCGAAGGGTCTGTCGCTTCATGAGGCGCGGACTGTCGTCGATCTTGGTCGCGCGATCAAGCGGCCATTCAAGTGGCCATTCAAGCAGCAAGCTTGGCGCGCACGAAATCGATGCGGTCCTGCCCCCAGAACAGCTCGCCGTCGACGACGAAGGTCGGCACGGCGAACACGCCCTGCTGCTCGGCCTCCTGCTGGTGTCGCCTGAGCTCCGCCGGCCCCTCGCCCGCGGCGAAGGCGTCGAAGCCCGCCACGTCGACGCCGGCATCGGTCAGCAGGCCCATGACCGCGGTGCGGTCCTCGTAGTCGATCTCGCGCTTGAAGAAGCGCGGATAGGCGAGATCGATCAGGGAGCGGCCATGGCCGCTCCTGTCGGCGTAGAGCCAGGCGAGATGGACCAGCGTCTGGTCGAAGATCTTCTTCGGGCCGAGCAGGGTGATGCCGCGCTGGTTCGCGAAGCGACGGGCGTCCAGGTAGAAATACTTGATCTTGCGCATGCCGCGCGCGATCGCCTCGGGATCGCTGAGATTGACCGCGCCGGCGATGTTCAGGGCGAATGGCCGAAGGCTGAGCTCGACCTCGAAGTCGCGCTCGAGCTGGTAGGCCGGATCCTTGGCGAGGTAGGAGAACGGGCTGCGCAAGTCGAGCCACAGGTCGACCTTGCGCCTCATGCGCGGCGGCCCTGCTGGCCTTCGCCGGTCTTGTCGCGCAGCCGGCGCATGCCGCGCAGCCAGCGGTCGCGATCGAGCTTGCGCGCCATGTACTCCTTGACCTCGGGATGCGTCAGGATGAGGAAGCGCTCCTCATCCATCGCCTCGATCACGGTCTGCGCGACGGCATTGGTGTGCAGCACGCCGTCGACCGACGCCGCGCCGGCGCCCGCCATGCGCAGCATGTTGGTGTCGACCGCCTGCGGGCAGAGCACCGACACGGCAATGCCGCGATCGCCGTACTGGATGGCGAGATGCTCGGCCAGCGCCACGGCGGCGTGCTTGGTGACGCCGTACGGCGCCGAGCCCATCGAAGCGAGCAGGCCCGCGGCGCTGGCGGTATTCAAAAGGTAGCCCGACCTGCGCGCCAGCATGCCCGGCACGAGCGCGCGAGCAGCGTAGACGTGGGCCATCACATGGATCGCCCAGCTGTCGGCCCAGTCCTTGTCGGTCGCATCCTCATGGCCGCCGCGGCCGATGCCGGCGTTGGAGAAGAAGACGTCGACCGGACCGAAGCGCCGCTCGGCCTCGGCCACCAGCTGCTTGATATCCTGCTCCCGGGCAACGTCGCAGGCGACGGCGAGGCCCCGGATGTCGTCGGCGACGGTCCGGAGGCGATCGGCATCGCGATCGGCCACGACCACGCCCTTGGCGCCCTCCTTGGCGTAGCGCCGCGCGATCGCCTCGCCGATGCCGCCCGCCGCGCCGGTGACGACGCAGACCTTGTCCTTGACCTTCATTCACCTCTCCCGATGCATGCCGCGTATGACTAACCCCAGCTCTCCTCGATCAGCTGCACGTACTCGGCTTTCGTCGGCTGGCGCGGCGTCGACTGGTGGCAGTGATCACCGAGCGCGCCGTCGGCGATCTTCTCGACCGTGTCCTGCGCCAGGCCCATTGCGCCAAGACCCTTGGGAATGCCGAGCCGCGCATTGAGCGCAGCAACGGCGTTGGCCACGCCCTGGGCGTTGGCCTCGCTCGCGGGCAGGCCCATGACCTGCGCCACCTTCCTGTACTTCTCGCCGACCGCGGGCTCGTTGAAGCGCAGCACAGCCGGCAGGTAGACCGCGTTCAAGGTGCCGTGATGCAGGCGATAGCCCTTCAGCCCGCCGGTTGGGTGGCTGAGCGCATGCACTGCGCCCAGTCCCTTCTGGAACACCATGGCGCCTTCCATGGCGGCCATCGCCATGTTGTAGCGCGCCTCGCGGTCCGAGCCGTCCCTGGTGGCGCGCTCGACCCAGGTCCATGCCTTCTCCAATCCGTCGAGCGCGATCGAATCGGCCGGCGGGTTGAAAGCATTCGACAGGAAGCATTCGATGTTGTGGGTGAAGGCGTCCATGCCGGTGCCGGCCGTCAGGTGCGGCGGCAGGCCGAGCGTGAGCTCGGGATCGATCAGCGCCAGCTTGGGGATCAGGTACGGGCTGCCGATGGCAAGCTTGCGCCCGGAATCCATGATGATGACGCCGCCGCGGCTCACCTCGCTGCCGGTGCCCGAGGTCGTGGGAATGGCGACGATCGGCGCCACCGCCGCGGTGATCTTGCCCGCGCCGCCTTCGACGAAGGAATAAGGCTGCAGCGAGGTGCCGGGATGGGTCGCCATCAGGCCGACCGCCTTGGCGAGATCCATCGGCGAGCCGCCGCCGATGGCGATGATGCCGTCGCAGCCCTCCGCCTTGTAGATCCTGAGCGCATCGCGCATCGCCGCTTCGGTCGGGTTCTCCGGCGTGCCGTCATAGAGCGTGATTGGCATGTTGCCGGGCAGCTGCTCCTTGACCTTGGCCCACAGCCCGGCCGCGATCACGCCCTTGTCGGTAACGATAAGGGGCCGGCGGATGCCGAGAAGCTGCAACTCGGACTCCAAGAGCTTCAGCGCCCCGAAGTCGAACTGGATGCGCGTGAGATAGGTGATGAGCGCCATGTCTTTTCCTATGCGCGGTAAAACGGCTTGTCGCCCTGGACCGTCACCCGGTAGCCCAGCCGCTTGTGTGGGAAGTAATCCCACATGGCGTGATGCATGGCGGCGCGATTGTCCCAGAAGGCGATCGAGTTGGGCTGCCAGGCGAAGCGGCACTGGAACTCCGGCGTCTCGCTGTGGCGGTAGAGCATCTCCAGCAGCGCATCGCTCTCGGCTTTGCGCAAACCGACGATGTGCGTCGTGAAGTTGCGGTTGACGTAGAGCGCCTTGCGGCCGGTCACCGGATGCGTGCGCACCACCGGATGCTCGTTGCGGGGGAAGCCTCCCTCCTTCGGCTTCTGGCCGAAGCGGCCGCCATAGACCTGCGCGCCGTCATGGACGGCGGTCAGGCCCTCGCACAGGCGGTGGATGGGCGCTGAGAGCGTGTCGTAGGCGCGGTACATGTTGGCGAACAGCGTGTTGCCGCCGCCGTCGGGCGGCAGCTGCTTCATGTAGAGGATGCTGCCCATCGGCGGCTCGGGATCGCACGAGACGTCGGAGTGCCATTCCTCGCCCGCCACGAACTTGGAATGCTCGTCGGCCTTGATCACCAGGATCTCGGGATGCTCCGAATCGGTGCGGATCGAGGTCGGATGGATGTGCAGCTCGCCGAAGCGGCGGCCGAACGCCTTGTGCTGCTCATGGGTCAGCTCCTGGTCGCGGAAAAAAATCACCAGGTTGTCCATCAGCGCGTCATGGATCTCCTGGAAGACCTGGTTGCCGAGCGGCCGGGCGAGATCGACGCCGAAGATCTCCGCGCCGACCACAGGCGTGAGCTTGCGCACCTCGATGGTCTGGTATCCCATTGGCTTTCCCTCACCGGTGAGGCAAGCCTACGCGAGAACCACCATGAGCGACACCCTTGTCCTGCGCGCCGCGACGCTGGCCGATGCCGCCGCCATCGCGGCCACCATCGCCGCCGCTTTCGAGCAGTATCGCGGCAGGCTCGAGCCCGAGTCGGGCGCCTTTCGCGAAACGGCCGACGGCATCGCCGCCGAGCTGTCGCACGCGTGCGGCGCCATCCTCGCGGAGCGGAACGGCCGCATCCTCGGCTGCGTCATGGTGCAGCTGATGGACGACGACCTCTATTTCGGCCGCCTCGCGGTCGTGCCCGAGGCGCGCGGCCAAGGCATCGCCCGCCGCCTCGTCGAGGCCGTCGAGGACGAGGCCCGCCGCCGCGAGCTGGCCGGCGTGCGGCTGGGCGTGCGCATCGTGCTGACCGAGAACCAGAAGCTGTTCACCTCGCTCGGCTACGTGGAAATCTCACGCGAGGCGCACGAAGGTTACGACCATCCGACCTCGATCAACATGCGCAAGGCGCTATAATGGACAGATCATGAGCACTCGCACCCCCTTGACCGGCCCCTGCGTGTGGACCGGCGACGAAATCAAGAACTCCAGGCGCTGGATCCGCGACTTCCCGGCCTCGGGCACCGCGGCCCTCGATGCCGCGCTCGCCGCCGTGAACAAGGCGGGCCTCGAATGGTCGCAGATCACGCGCAAGGATTTCCCGCTCGCCGGCCTCGACGGGCTTTTGGCCGACATCGCCGACGAGCTCGAGAACGGCGTCGGCATCATGAAGCTGCGCGGCTTCCCGGTGGATCGCTACAGCGAAGACGACCTGCGCAAGATCTACTTCGGCCTCGGCACGCATCTTGGCACACCGGTGTTCCAGAACCGCAGCGGCGAGCTGATGCGTGCGATCCGCGACGAAGGCGCCCATGTCGGCCGCACCTACGGCGAGACCAAGGACCAGAAGGGCGGCACCTTCCTCTCCTCCTACGCCCGCACCCTGACCAACGGCGGGCTGCGCTTCCACACCGACCGCACCGACGTGGTGGGTCTTCTGTGCGTGCGCCAGGCGATGAAGGGCGGCGTCAGCACGCTCGCCTCCACGCCCGCCATCCACAACGCGATCCTGGCCAAGCGTCCCGACCTGCTCGACGCACTGTTCACCGACTACTGGCGCAGCCGCTTCGGCGAGGAAGGCACCGGCAAGGACGGCTCCAGCACGACCAAGGCCACCGCCTATCCGCTGCCGATCTTCGGCGTGCGCGACGGCAAGTTCACCTCGCACTATTCGCTCACCTTCATCGAAGCCGCCCAGCTCGCGCCCGACGTGCCCAAGCTCACGCCGGCACAGAAGGAAGCGATCGACGTCCTGATGGCGACGGCGCAAGAGCTCTGCTTCGAGATGACGCTCGAACCCGGCGACCTGCAGCTGATCAACAGCCACGTCACCTATCACGGCCGCACGCCGTTCGAGGACGACGCCACGAGCGGCCATGACCGCCTGCTGCTCAGGATCTGGCTGACCATGCCCAACAACCGGCCGCTGCCGGCCGGTCACGAAATCCTGTGGCGCAACATCGAGGCCGGCCAGCCGCGCGGCGGCATCCAACAGGTCGCGATCTAGCTCTTGTCTTGCCGGACCGCGGGCCTCTAGGCCCGCATCGTGAATCATGAGCGGACCTGGAGGTCCGCGGTCCAGTAAGACGTCTAGTCGGCGATCGCCGCCTGCACCATCGAACGGAACTGGTTGCGCAGGAAGCGCGTGTCCTCGGCGCTCGCCTGCACCATGTAGATGCCGACGAGCTGCTCCTTGGGATCGACCCAGAAGGTCGTGCCGGCGGCGCCCGACCAGCCGTACTCGCCGACCGAGCCCATCAGCGCAGAATCGCCGCCGAGCTTGGTGTGGACCTCGAAGCCCAGCCCGAAGCCGAAGCCGTCGGGACGGCCCGGCCGGTTGCCGACATGGTCCTCCGTCATGAACTCCAGCGTCTTGCGGCCGATGATGCGCTTGCCCTGGAAAGTGCCGCCGTTGGCCAGCGCCAGGCTGAAGCGCAGGTAGTCCTCGGTCGTCCCCAAGAGGCCGCCGCCGCCCGATTCGTACTTGGCGCCGTCGTCGACCTTGAAGCGCGGCGTCATCGGCGGCCCATTGGGCTTCTGCCCGGGCTGCGCCGCGCGCGCGAGCTTGGCGGCCGGCACCTGGAAGGCGGTGTCGACCATGCCGAGCGGCTGGAATACGCGTTCGTTGAAAGCCTCCATCAGCGTCTTGCCGGTCAGCACCTCGATCAGGCGGCCCTGCACGTCGACCGCAACGCTGTATTCCCAGCGCTCGCCTGGCGCGAACAGCAGCGGCATGCCGCTCAACCGCTTCACCATCTCCTCGTTGGTTGCCGTGCGATCGCCGATCTTGGCGTCGACGTAGGCCTTGTGCACCAGCGACGTGCCGCGGCTGGCGTAGGTCAGGCCGGCGGTGTGGCGCAGCAGGTCCTGGACGGTCATCGCCCGCTCGGGGTCGCTCAGCCGCAGTCGCGGCTGGCCGTCGACCATGACCTCGGTGCCGACCTTCATCTTGCCGATCTCGGGCAGGTATTTTGCGACCGGATCGTAGACCTGCAGGCGGCCTTCCTCGACCAGCTGCATCAGCACCAGGCTGGTGATCGGCTTGGTCATGGAATAGATGCGGAAGATCGAATCGAACTTCATGGCATCGTCGGCGTCGGGTGCGCGCTTGCCCTGCACCGACACCCACGCGACCTTGCCGCGCCGCGCCACCAGCATCACCGCGCCGGGCATCAGCCCATCATCGATGTTCTTCTTGGTTGCCGCCTCGAGGCGCTTCAGCTGCGTCGAAGAGAGACCCACGTCTTCGGGCTTACCCGCCATCTGCGCGGGCATCTCGGCGCGCACGGCCGCTGGAACCAGGGCCAGCGACAACACCAGAACGCTTGCAAGGCTTCTCATGCTCATGGCGTTTTCTCCCCTCAATCGATGATGGCTGCTTGGACCATGCTCCTGAATTGATTGCGCAAGGCGATGCGGTCGGGATCGCTCAGCTGCACCATGTAGATGGCGAAGAGCTGTTCCTTCGGATCGACCCAGAACAGCGTGCCGGCATTGCCGGCCCAGCCATATTCCCCGACCGATCCCGGCAGCGCCGCTTCGCCCGTCATGGTGCGCACCTCGAAGCCCAGGCCAAAGCCCAGACCCGGCGGCCGGCCCGGTCGGTTGCCGGTATGGTCGGCCGTCATGAAGGCCAGCGTCTGCTTGCCGAGCACGCGCTTGCCGGAAAGCGCGCCGCCATTGGCCAGCATGGTGGTGAAGCGCAGGTAGTCGTCCATGGTCGAGGTGAGCCCGCCGCCGCCCGATTCGTACTTCGCGCCGTCGTTCACGGCGAAGCGCGGCGTCATCGGCTGGCCGCTCGGCCGTGGGCCAGGCTGCGCTGCGCGTAAAAGCTTGTCGGCCGGCACCTGGAAGCCGGTGTCGACCATGCCCAGCGGCTTGAAGATGCGGGCGCTGAGCGCCTCGCCGAGCTGCTTGCCGTCGACCACCTCGACCAGGCGGCCCAGCACATCGGTCGACACGCCGTATTCCCAGCGTGTGCCGGGCGAGAATTTCAGCGCCAAGGTGGAGAGCTTGGCGACGAACTCTTCGTTGCTCATGGCGCGGTTGCCGATCTTGGCTTCGACGTAGGATTGGTTGACCAGCGACGTACCGCGCGCGCCGTAGGTCAGGCCCGATGTGTGGCGCAGCAGGTCCTGCACGGTCATGGCGCGCTCGGGGTCGCCGAGTTGCAGCACCGGCTTGCCGTCGACGACCTTCTCGCTGCCGACCTTCATCCTGCCGATCTCGGGCAGGAACTTCGACACGGGATCGCTGACCTGCAGCCGGCCCTCCTCGACCATCTGCATGACCGCCACGCTGACGATCGGCTTGGTCATGGAATAGATACGGAAGATCGCATCGGGCTTCATGGCATCGCCCGACGCCACGTCGCGCTTGCCGAGCGTCGACACCCACGCGATCTTGCCGTGCCGTGCCACCAGCATGACCGCCCCCGGCACCAGGCCGGAATCGACATGTTTCTGCGTCATCTCTTCCAGGCGCTTCAGCTGCGTCGAGGAAAGGCCGACCTCTTCCGGCTTCGACGCCATCGGCAGCACGCCGTTCTCGGCGTGCGCCACCGTCGCCATGAACAACGGAGCCAGCGCAAGCATTGTCTTATTCATGAGCGCCCTCGCGAAAACGGCGCCCACTATGGCACAGTCTGTCCGCCGCGCCCCTCGAGATTGGAGCGGTGACGCTGGAAGAGCTCGACCAGCGCGTCCATGACCGCCCGCACCCGTGGCAGGGCCCGGAGGTCGCGATGGACAAGCAGCCACTGCTCGGTGGCGATCTCGGGCAACACGCCGCCGACGCGCCGCAGCCTGGGGTCCTGGTCGGCGAGATAGCAGGGCAGCACGCCAAGGCCCGCGCCGGAGCACACCGCATCGTGCAAGACGAGCCAGTTGTTGACCCGCATCTCGGGTCGCCGGCCGATCTGCTCGTGGATCCAGCGCTGACCCGGCATGTAGCCGTGGTCGTCGTCGAAGCCGATCCAGGGCAGGTCGACCAGCGCCGGCATTGCGGTGCGCTTCAACTCGAGCTTGCGCGCCGCATAGATCGCGTAGGCGACCTTGCAGAGCTTGCGGGTGATGATGCCGGCGAGATCCGGTACCTGCTCGCGGATCAGAAGATCGGCTTCGCGGCGCGACAGGTTGGCGAGCGTGTGGCTCGCCACCACCTCGAACTCGATCTGCTGCAGCCGGGCGCGCAGCCACGGCAGGTGGCGCGCGACCAGCACCGCCATCGCCTCGCCGGCCGACAGGCGCACCACGCCGCTCACCGTGTCGCTGAGGCCAGCGCTGCGACGATGGATGGAAAGCGCCGCCTTCTCCATGTCCTGGGTGTCGGCCAACAGTTCCTCGCCCGCCGCCGTCGGCACGAAGCGATCGGGCAGGCGCTCGAACAGCCGCGCGCCGATCTGTTGCTCCAGCGCCTGGACGCGGCGCGACACGGTGGGATGGCTGACGCCCAGCGCCTTGGCGGCCGTGCTGAGCGTGCCCTCGCGGGCAAGCGTGAGGAAAACGCGGAGATCATCCCAGTTCGCATCCATGTTCAAAAATGTACACGCGTTCTTCCAAATTGTGGACTGACGAATACGAATGTTCGGCCTAGATTCATTCTCATGCACATCGAACCGCGCCTCCTCGTGTTCACAAGAGGGGTGCGCTGGCGGATCGCCGGCGCCGTCGGAATCGGGCTCCTGGCCGTCGGCCTCGGCATCGCCCGCCTCGGCCTCTTGGGTTGGCTGATCGGGCAGGTGTTCGCCGGCCGGCCGGTCGCCGAGCTGGTGCCGTCGATCCTGCTGATCGCCCTGGTCATGGTGCTGCGCGGCTGGGCCGAGCACTGGCGCGCGGTGGTGGCGCACGGCACGGCGGCGCGGGTGCAGAAGAAGCTGCGCCGCATCCTCTACGACCAGGTGGCGTCGCTCGGACCGGGCACGGTCGGCCGCCAGCGTTCGGGCGGCATCACACTGTCGATGATCGACGGCGTCGAGCAGCTCGAAACCTACTTCGGCCAGTTCCTGCCGCAGTTCATGATCGCGCTGCTCTCGCCGATCCTGATCTTCGCCGTGGTCGCGTTCGTCGACCTGCCGGTGGCGACGGTCATGCTGGTCTTCGCGCTGGTGGCCCTGCTGGGGCCGGCGCTGTGGCACAAGTGGGACGTCAAGAACTCGCGACGCCGGCAGACGGCCTATGCCTCATTCGCCGCCGAGTTCCTCGATTCCATCCAGGGTCTGGCCACGCTCAAGGCATTCGGCCAGGGCAAGGCGCGCGCCGACAAGCTCGAGGTCGAGGCGCGCGATCTCTTCCGCCGCACCATGTGGGTGCTGGGCACCAATTCGCTGGCCCGCGGCATCACCGACACCGCGATCGCCGGCGGTGCGGCGACGGCGCTGATCTACGGCGCCTCGCGCGTCGATTCCGGCGCGATGTCGCTGTCGGCTCTGCTGGTCATCCTGATGCTGGGCATCGAGATCTTCCGGCCGATGCGCGAGCTGCGGTCCGTGCTGCACCAGGGCATGGTCGGACTCTCCGCCGCGCAGGGCATCTATCGCATCCTCGACGACAAGCCCAATGTCGCCGACGCGCCATCCGCGCGCCTCGACAAATCGCTGGCGCCCACCATCGAGTTCGAGAACGTGCGCTTCGCCTATCCCGGCACGCGGCGCACCGTGCACGAGGCGCTGTCCTTCCGCGCCGCCGCCGGCGAGCGCCTGGGTCTGGTCGGACCGTCAGGCGGCGGCAAGTCGTCGATCGTGCGCCTGCTGCTCCGCTTCTACGATCCCGACCAAGGCCGCATCCTGCTGGGCGGCCACGATCTCCGCACGCTGCCGTTTGCCGAGATCCGGTCTCTGGTCTCGGTGGTGAACCAGGACACCTTCCTGTTCCACGGCACCGTCGAGGAGAACATCCGGCTGGGACGCCCGCAGGCCACGCGGCAGGAGCTCGAGGACGCCGCCCGTGCGGCCAACATCCACGACTTCATCCTGAGCCTGCCGCAGGGCTACGCCACGGTGATCGGCGAAAAGGGCATCAAGCTTTCGGGTGGCCAGCGTCAGCGCGTCGCCATCGCCCGCGCGCTCTTGCGCGACACGCCGATCCTGGTGCTCGACGAGGCGCTCAGCGCCGTCGACGCCGAGAACGAGGCGGTGATCCAGGAAGCGCTCGACCGGCTGATGCAGGGCCGCACCACGCTGATCCTGGCCCATCGCCTGTCGAGCGTGATCGACTGCGACCGCATCCTCGTGCTGGACGGCGGCAAGGTGGCGGAGCAAGGCCGCCACGACGCGCTGATGGCTCGCGGCGGAGTCTATGCCGGGCTGATGGCCGAACAGGCGCGCGAGCAGCAGGCGCCGGATGCGCACGAGACGATCGCCGCGCCGCAAAAGGTGGAATCGGTGGCCGACACGCCGGGCGGCGCCGTGAAGACCGTCACCGAAGGCATCATCAAGGCCGAGGGCCTGACCTGGTACCAGGTCGTGGTCGCGCTGATGAAGGTGATCATGCCGTGGAAGGGCAAGCTCACCGCCACCTTCACCTTGGGCGTGCTGCGCGTCATCGCCTTCATCGGCGTCGGTGTCCTGTCGGCGCTGATCGTGCTGGCGCTCAAGAACCACCAGCCCTACGCGAACTACGCCATCGCGCTCGCCGTCGTGGCGCCGTTGTCGGGCATCCTGCACTGGTTCGAATCCTGGCTGGCGCACGACATGGCCTTCCGCCTGCTGGCCGAGATGCGCATCGACGCCTTCCGCAAGCTCGACGCGCTCGCCCCGGCCTACCTGGTGCGCCGGCGCACCGGCGATCTGATGGCGCTCGCCACCCACGACATCGAGCTGGTCGAATACTTCTTCGCCCACACCGTGGCGCCGGCCTTCGTTGCCATCCTGGTGCCGGCGGCCGTGGTCGCGGTGCTCGCGTGGGCCAATGGCTGGCTGGCGGTGGCGTTGCTGCCGTTCCTGCTCGCGGTGGGCCTCAGCCCCTTCCTGATGCGCAAGCGCGTCGATCGCCTGGGCAGCCAAGCGCGCGAAGCCGCCGGCGAGCTCGGCGCCTTCGCCGTCGATTCGGTGCAGGGCCTGGGCGAGATCGTCGCCTTCCAGCAGGAAGACGCGCGCGGCGCCAAGCTCGACCAGCTTTCGCAGCGCCACATCTCGCTGCGCCTGCCCTTCTTCAGCGAACTCACCTTGCAGCACGCCATCCTCGAAGTGCTGACGGGCCTGGGCGGCCTCGCCGTCGTCGTGGCCGGCGCCCTGCTGTCGCAGCAAGGCACCATCGATTCCGGCCTGTTGCCGCTCCTCACCATCCTCGCCATGGCGGCCTTCCTGCCGGTGTCGGAGATCGCCCAGATCGGCCGCCAGCTTGCCGATACGCTCGGCGCCACGCGCCGCGTCTACGCGCTCGCCAACGAGCCGATCCCGGTGCGCGATGGCGTCGGCGTGCCGCCGCGCGCCGGTGCTGCCGCCCTCGCGCTCGAGAAGGTGAACTTCACCTATCCCGGCCAGACGCGCCGGGCGCTGAGCGAGGTCAGCTTCGAGATCCCGGCCGGCAAGACGGTCGCCCTGGTCGGCACCTCGGGCGCCGGCAAGACCACGACGGCGCAGCTCCTGATGCGCTTCTGGGATCCCGATTCGGGCCGCATCACGCTGAACGGCGCCGACCTGCGCGACTACAAGCTCGACGACCTTCGTCGCCTGGTCGCGTTGGTCGCCCAGGACACCTATCTGTTCAACGACAGCCTGCGCGCCAACATCCTGATCGCCCGGCCCGACGCCTCGGAAGCCGAACTGCAGGCGGCGATCCGGCACGCTTCGCTCAGCGACCTCGTCGCCGCCCTGCCCGACGGCCTCGATTCGCCCGTCGGCGAGCGCGGCACGGCGCTGTCCGGCGGCCAGCGCCAGCGCGTCGCGATCGCCCGCGCCTTCCTGAAGGATGCGCCCATTTTGGTGCTCGACGAGGCAACCTCGCATCTCGACGCAGTCAACGAGCAGGCGGTGCGCCGCGCTCTCGATCTACTGCAGTCCGACCGCACCACCATCGTCATCGCCCATCGCCTGTCGACGGTGCGCGACGCCGACCTGATCGTGGTGCTGGATGCGGGCCGCGTGGCCGAGACCGGCACGCACGCTTCACTGCTGGCGAGGAACGGCCTCTACGCGCGGCTGGTGTCGCGCCAGCTTGCCTCGGTGTATGCCCCTGCGGCATCTTGAGACGCGAAGCAATCGAGGGAGGCCAACCCCATGTTCAGCCACGTCACCGTCGGCACCAACGACGTCGCCCGCGCGAAGGCCTTTTATGACGGTGTCGGCAAGGCGCTGGGCTTGGAGCGTCTCGCCGACTATCCCGAGGCGGCCGGCTACGGACGCGCCGGCGGCCGCCCGCAACTCTGGATCGTCACGCCTCTCGACAAGAAGACGGCAACGGTCGGCAACGGCGTGACCGTCGGCCTCGACGCCGCCAACCGGCCGGCGGTCGATGCCGCCTACAAGGCCGGGATGTCGGCCGGCGGCAAGGATGAAGGTGCGCCGGGGCTGCGGACGCATTATCATCCGAACTATTACGGCGCCTATCTCAGGGACCCTGACGGCAACAAGGTTTGTGTCGTCTGCCACAAGCCGGCGTAAAGGGAACAGCGCAACCCTGAGCGTTGACGCTTGGACAACGGAGTGATCCTCGGCAAATGACCCGGCTGTCGCGTCGCGTTCTCCTGGCCGCGCCGGCCGTGCTCGGTGCCGCCTCTGCGCGTGCCCAGGGCGTCCTGCCGGCCCGCGGTGTGCGGATCGCCATCGGCTACCCTGTCGGCGGCGGCACGGACGAGATGGCCCGCGTCATCGCCGCGGCTTTGCAGCGCCGCCTCGCCCGGCCGGTGACCATCGAGAACCGGCCCGGCGCGGCCGGCGCCATCGTCGGCGAAATGCTGAAGAAGGGGCCGTCCGACGGATCGCTGCTGGGCTTCATCCCGACCGCGACGCTGATCGGCAAGCTGACGACGAAGTCCTTCCCGTTCGATCCTCAGACGGACGTCATGCCGCTCACCCTGGCCGGCACCTACGCGACGGGCTTTGCCGTGTCGCGCAAGCTCCAGGTCGCCACTCTCAGCGAGTACGGCAAGTGGCTGCAGGACAACAATGACCGCCGCTTCGGCACCACCTCGCTGCAAAGCTTCACCCACTATTTCGGCCTCATGGTCGGCAAGGCCCTCGGGCAGCAACTGGAAGCCGTGTACTTCAAAGGCGCCTCGCCGCTCGTGGCCGATGTCGAACAGGCCAAGATCCCGGCCGCCACCAGCGGCGTGACGTCGTTGCTGCAGCATCATCGTGGCGCAAGGCTGCGCATCCTCGTGAGCTCGGGCGCCGCGCGCAGCAAGACCGCGCCCGACATTCCCACCGTCGTCGAGCTGGGCTATCCGGCGCTGGAGCTGCAGAACTGGTACGGCTTCTTCGGGCCTCCCAACCTGTCGTCCGAGGTCGCGGCAGCCTGGGAGCGCGAACTGCGCGCGACCATCGACGCGCGCGATACGACCGAGCTCCTGACCCAGCTCGGGCTCGACGTCGAGACGTCGAGCGGCGAGCAATGCGCCAAGCGACTGGCAGCCGACATGGTTCGCTGGCAGACGATCCTTGACTCGCTCGGCCTCAAGGCGACCAATTGAGGTCCGAGACAATTACAGGTGCCCGCATGAGCGAACCGTTGAAGGTGTTCTGGCAGCCTGGTTGAACCAGCTGCCTGAGACTCAAAGAGTTTCTATCGATCCGTGGGATCGACTTCGTTTCAGTCAATGTGCTCGAGGATGCGGCCGGCATGGCGGAGCTGCAACGGCTCGGCGTGCGTTCGGTACCGGTGCTGTCGCGCGGCGACAAATATACCTTCGGCCAGAGCACCAGGCAGATCGTCGACTTCCTCGGGCTCACCGAGAAGTCCGGGCCTGAGCTTTCGACCGACGAACTGGCGGCCCGGGTCACCAAGTTCATGGATGCTGCGCTCGAGCTGATCCCGTTGATGCCGGCCGACCGGCTCGATACCCACGTGCCGGGACGGCCGCGCAGCTACCGCACGCTCGCCTTCCATCTGTTCCGCGTCGTCGATGCCTTCCTCGACGCCAACGCGAACGTCACCCTGGTCCAGGCCATGTTCCGCGAGGAGCCTGCCCCTGATGCCAGCACCGCCGCACTGGTCGCCTACGGCACGAAGGTGCGGGATCGTTTCCGGGCGTGGTGGCAGGCCGGCGACACCTCGCCGTCGAAGACCTTGCAGACCTACTACGGCCCGCAGAGCCTGCACGAACTCATGGAGCGGACGACCTGGCACTCCGGCCAGCATGTACGTCAATACATGATGTTGTTGGAGAAGGAGGGAGTAACCCACCACCGGCCGCTGGTGGCTTCCGACTTCGCCAGGCTGCCGATGCCCCAGAACGTGTGGGACGGTTGACGCCGCCACGGCGGTCGCTTACCCAGCGGTTGCATGACAGCCAAATTCCCAGGCCAGAAGTATACCTCTGCCGGTGCGTTCCTCGCCGACTATGCGTCGGGCATCGCCAAGGCGCTCAACTCGGTGCGCCCCGGCGAGATCGAGCGCGCCGTAACGGCGATGAAGCGCGCCATCCAGGCCGACCGGCTGATCTTCACCTGCGGCAACGGCGGCTCGGCGGCGATCGCCAACCACCTGACCTGCGATTGCTCCAAGGGCATCGCTACCAATACGACGCTGCGGCCGCGCGTGGTGAGCCTGTCCTCCACGGTCGAGCTGATCACGGCAATCGCCAACGACATGGCCTATCCCGAGGTCTTCGCCTATCAGCTCAAGAACGCGGCGCGCCCGGGCGACGTGCTGATCACCATCTCGTCGTCCGGCGACTCGGAGAACATCGTGCGGGCGCTCGACTGGGCCGGCGAGAACGGCATGACCACGATCGCGCTGTCGGGCTTCTCCGGCGGGCGCAGCGCGCAGATGGCCGACATCAGCCTGCATGTCGCCGCCGACAACTACGGCGTCGTCGAGGACGTGCACCAATCGCTGATGCACATCCTCGCGCAGTATGTACGGATGTCGGAGCTGCCGTCCGAACTGGTGCAGACGCTGCGGTTCTGATCTCGTCGGATTCCTCGCCCCCGCTAGGGGGAGAGGCTAGGTGAGGGGCATCGAAGACTGTGCGTAACCCCCTCACCCAGCCTCTCCCCCTGGCGGGGGCGAGGAGCCTGATCGCCACCGCCCTGCTGCTCGCCATGTCCTTCCCAGCCTTGGCCGATCCCCTGTCGGGCGCCGCGCTCTACGCCGACGTGCAGCGCTATGACAGCTTCGGCCCGCACCGCTACGGCTCACCGGGCGCCGAACGCGCGCTGGCCTGGATCGCCGAGGAACTCGGGCGCGCCGGGCTGAAGGTTACCTCGCAGCCTTTCACGCTGGCGCGCCAGTACGATTTCGATGTCGCGACGCTCAGCGTCGAGGGCGAGTCACGTCCTGTCATGCCGCAATGGTGGATTCCCGAGCGGCACGCGAGGTTCGCCCTGACAGCGCCGATCGCGACCCCGGAGAATGGCCCCGCGGCCGGCGCCTTCGTCCGCCTCGACTTGCCATTCGATCGTGGCGCCTATCTCACCCAGCAGCATGTCGCCGCGATCGAAAGCGCCTTCGCCCGACAGCCAGCTGCCGTGCTGCTCACCATCGACCATCCGAGCGGCGAGATCTTCACCTACAACGTCGACCAGAAGACCCGACCGTGGCCGGTGCCGGTGATCCTGGTTGCGCCCAAGGACCGGCCGCTGCTCGACGCCGCCCAGAAGTCCGGCCGGCCGGTCTCCGTGTCGGTACAGGGCGCGTGGCGGCGCGACGTGCCCGGGCGCAACGTCGTGGGCCGGCTCGACCGCGGCAAAGGACGCTGGCTTGCGATCTCGACGCCGGTGACGAGCTGGTTCACCAGCAGCTGCGAGCGCGGGCCCGGCATCGCGGGCTTCCTGGCGATGGCGCGTCTCGCTGCGACGCGCTGGCCCGACGTCGATCTGGTGTTCGTCGCGACATCGGGCCACGAGGTTGGCCATGGCGGCATGGAGCAATTCCTGCACGAGGGTGCGCCCAGCCCCGACACCACGCTGGCCTGGGCGCACTTCGGCGCCTCGCTGGCCTGCTTCGCCTGGCGCCGCGAGGGCGAGCGGTGGATCACCGATCGCCAGGTCGACACCCGCCAGCGCCTGGTGCTGAGCTCGCCGGCAATGGAAGCGGCGGTGATGCGACGCTTCAAGGACATCGCGGCAACGCCGCTCGTCGGCACGCGCGCCGGTGTCGGTGAGCTGCGCGATGTGCTGGCAGCGGGCTATCCGCGCTTCTTCGGCATGGCAGGTTCCCACACTTTCTTCCACGCCCCTGCCGATTCCGCCGCGACGACAGGCCCGGAGATCCTGGAACCGGTCATCAGGGCGTTCGCGGAGACGCTGGACGAGGCTGCCGCCGCCTCTTCCTCCTCCCCCGTCACGCGGGGAAGGTAGGGAGGGGGCGAGCCCTAGTCGAGCTGCCGGCCCTTTTCAGATCAATAGGTTCAGACGTTCTTCGTGTGGCTTTCCCCCTCCCTACCCTCCCCCGTATGACGGGGGAGGAATGAATATGAGGGCACCTGGACCGGTTGCACCCGGTGGGAACCCCCTCCGTCCGATGGCGTTCAGTGGGATGACCCCAACAGCCCAGGAGCATGTCATGCGCAATGCGGCCACCCACAACGGCAAGGATCTGGAGCGCGAAATCGCCCTTCTCCGGCAGCAGCTGGATGACCTGGCCGACACGGTGAACGGCACGGGCAGCTCGCTCGTGGCCCGCGGCGAAGCAGCGCTTGAGGATACGCTGAAGTCGGCGCGCGAGCTGATCGCCAAGTACGGCGACACCGCAAAGGCGTTCGCCCACGACACCGCCAAGCTCAAGGACAAGGCCACGGACACGCTGATCGAGCAGACCGAGACCCGCCCGCTCACCACGTTTGCGGCGATCATCGGGATCGGCTTCCTCGCAGGCTGGCTTTGTCGTCGCCAATAGTCGGCCGACGAGCAAATCACCTCAGCCGGCGCGACCGTCGATGATCGGCCCCCTCCTGCGCGTGGCGGCATCGGCCGCCGCCGCGCGCTCCCTGCGCAACGCCGCCCATGACGTGGCGACGCGCGCCATGCTGGCCATGGGCGCCGCCATCGCGGTCGGCGTCGGTGTGGTCTGCCTCACCTGCGCGGCCTATATCCTGCTCGCGCGCAACCTCGACCCGGCAGCGGCGTGGGCCATCCTCGGCGCGTTCTGGGGTCTTGGCGGCCTGCTCTACTTCGCCGTTGCCAGTCGCCGGCGCGGCTGACGCGTCCGGCTCTCCCGCGTACGCAACGGTGGACGCGCCGCCGAGGCCAGCATGGGCTTGGCGGCCAGCCGTTCGCTCACCGGCCGGTCGTCGGCGAGCAGGATTTCCAGCCAGCGCAACGACGGCAGATGTGCGGCGATGGTGCTGATCAGGATCAAGAGCGGCACCGCGACGATGGCGCCCATCGCGCCCCACATCCAGCCGAGCAGGGCGATCGAGCCGAACACAGCGACAGTGTTGAGCGCGCAGCGGCGGCTCACGAACATCGGCGTGACGAAGTTGGCTTCGATGACGTGGATGGCGAGCAATGCCGCCGGCGCACCGACGATGCGCGGCCAGTCGTCGAAGCTGATCACCGCCACCAGGGCCACGACCGCGATGGTGACCGCCGAGCCGATGAACGGCACGAAGCCCGCGATGCCCATCAGGACGCCCCAGATGATGGCGTTGGGAAAGCCCAGCAGGGCGAGCGCGACGGTCGCGCAGGCGGCGACCCCGGTGTAGATCACGGCGAGCGAGAACAGGTAATGGCCGACGCGGTCGTTGATGTCGCGCATCACCCGCGCCAGCCGCACCCGCGTGCTGAACGATGCCGGGATGCGCATGATCTGCCGCCGCGAATTGTTGCGATGGGCGAGCAGCAGGAAGGCCAGCACCGCGGCATAGAACACCTGCAGCAGCAGGCCGGGCGTCGTGCTGGCAAGCTCGGCCACCAGCGACTTCTCGCGCACCACCACCTTCTCAGGCGGTGCCGTGGCCGTCTGAGTGGGCGTCGCCGCCGAGGCCGCCTGCTCGACCTGCTTGGACACCTGCTGCACGACGGCGAGCGACTTGCGCACGCCCTCAAGCTTCCGCTCCAGCGTGTAGGTGAGATAAGGAGTCTGATCGATCCAGTTGGTGAGGGCCGGGATCGAGATGGCGAGCAGCAGCGCCAGGCCCATGGCGAGCAGGACCACCGAGGCGGCGGCGGACAGGAAGGGCGGCACGCGCAGGCGCTCGAAGGTGTTGGCGACCGGCGTCAGGACGAGCGCCAGGACGATGGCCCCCGCCGTGGGGATGAGGAAGTCGCGGGCGACGTAGCCGAGCGCTGCGACCGCGCATACCGCCAGCACGATCAACGGTCGGCGGATCGCCGAGCCGCGGTGCACATGGACGACGGGGAAGCGTTCTTCGCTCTGCTCTCTGGTCGAGACGCCCACGCCCTGGTGGCTCCTGTTTGACCAAATTCAACGGCCGGGCGACACCGCGGTTGCGAGGGCGCACGCGACCACCGAAATATCTCTCTGAATTGCTGCTCGGAATGGCGGTGCTATAAGACCCGTCATGCCCATACTCAAGCGCGCCGACGCCGAGATATTACGAGGTCCATGGCGCCGGCTTTCCCATCCTGCTCTACGCGCCGGGCGGGCTGAAATCCGAGGTCAGCATGTGGGGCGGCTCCTCGCCCGCCTATCCCAACGGCTTTCCGTGGATGGACCCGCGCAACGCGCTCAGCGACAAGTACACCGTCATCGCCATGGACCAGCGCAATGCCGGCCGGTCGGTGGCCGACGTCAAGCCTGACCACGGCTGGCACACCTTCGCCGCCGACCACCTCGCGCTGATGGATCACCTCGGATTCAAGAAATTCCACGTCATGGGCGGTTGCATCGGCGGCAGCTACTGTTTCGAGGCAATCGAGCAGGCGCCCGACCGCGTCCCTGCCGCGGTGCTGCAGAACCCGATCGGCCTGTGGGAGAATCGCGAGAACTGGGACGCCGCGGTCAAGGGTTATGGCGAGACCGTGCGCAAGCGCGATCCCTCGATCAGCCAGGACACCATCGATTCCTTCGGCAAGAACATGTTCGGCAGCGACTTCGTGTTCTCCGTCACCCGCGACTTCGTGAAGGCGTGCCGCACGCCGCTCTACCTGCAGCCCGGCACCGACAAGCCGCATCCCGCGCATACCAGCGCCGAGATCGCCGAGCTCGCGCCCACATCGAAGTCCAGAAGGATTGGCGCGGGCCGGAGTTCCTGCAGGACTCGATCCGGCGCGTGCATGCATTCCTCGCCAAGCATACGCCCGGATCATGATGCGCCATCTTGCTCTTGCGGCGGTTCTCGCCGCCGCCTTCGTCAACGCGTCCTCGGCACAGCAACAGACCTGGGTTGCGGTCGCCAGTGATGGCGCGGGCCTGTGGGGCGCCGCCGTGGGCATGGCCACGCGAGAGGCCGCTGAGCAGTCGGCCCTGGGCGAATGCGGCATGTACTGCAAGCTCAAGTTCACGGCCGAGGCGCGCTGCGTGGCCTATGCCTTCAGCGACACCGGCCGCGCCGAAGGTTTTGGCGCCGGCGCCAGCCGGCAGCAGGTCGAGCAACAGGCCTGGGCCGAGTGCAACGCCAACGTCCCGGCCAATTCCTGCCAGGTGAAGTCGGCGCGCTGCTTCGAGTAGTCTTTGCCGGGAGCGCGCCACTCCGGTGGCGCGTTTCGTCGCCTCGACACCGCATGAGCGGCACTGGACTGGCCGCGCTCCCGGCAATGAGCCGACGGCAAGACTACCGCTTCAGCTCGACCTTGAAGACATCGTCGAGCCACTTGCGGGCTTCGTGGAGATTGGTGAACACGCGGATCGGCCGCTCGCCCTGTTCGGTGAATTCAGCGAGCTCGCGGACGGTGTCGCCGCGCTTGCCGTCGACGACGAACGCCAGAGGGCCGCGCTGCGCCCCCTGGGGAGAGTTCCGGGCGAGCATCATGAGCTGCTTGAGACGCTCCATGTCGGCGTCGCTGTTGGCCGCCGCAACGTCGATGATCTTGCGATAATGCAGGGCGCCTTGCTCCACGGACTCGCGCACTGCGTTCTGGAGTTCCTCGGCAGTGATGGTTCCGTGAGCGACGGCGACGACAAGGCGGTCGTGATGGGAAATACGAACGTGAATCGGCATGGTCTCGCGGCGACTATCAAGCGGCGCCCGTCGAGATTCAAGCACTGGAAATGCGGTTAGATCAACGCTCGTATCCAGGCTTGCCCATCTTGGAGGCGGCGCCGTCAGGCTGCTCCGGCTTGGGCGCAGGCTCCGGCTCCTGGGGCTGCAGTCCATTGCGCACCAGAACGACGCCCTGAATGGCGCAGGCATGCGCTTCGGCGCGCTTCATGTCGGCGCAGTGACGAACAGGACCGCTCAATGTCACCTCGCCGTTCTTCACCTCGACCTCGATGCCGCGGGAATCGAGGCCGACATCGTCGGCGAGGCGTTCACGCAGCTCGCGGGCGATGTCGGCGTCGGGATGACGGTAGCCCGCAGGCTCGCGCACCTCGGGCACATGATCCTCAGGCTCGATGTGGGTCATCTGGCCTCTCCCGTGGAGTTGCTTTGGCCTTTTCACCGGCCGCCTCGACGACCGGCAGTTTTCGATCGCCACTCTTGGCTGGCGCGGGCTGGAGGAAGGATACGGGATCGCTCGCCGGGAAACTGTCCCGCAGAGCCTCGTCGAGCCTGTCGTCGATCCTCGCCTTCAACGTCCGTCGCCTGGCCGTCATGCCGTACTCCTCGAGAGAGGAACTCGATTTGGCGCAATGGGTTGCCGGAGCAACTTGCGCCCGGGACGGTCGTTGACGCGCCATGGCCAGGAAGAAATGGTCCGCCAAGGTCACTCGCGAGAGCCGTGCGCTCACGCTCGACAAGGGCGTGTTCAGCCAGCGCAGCCCGGGCGCCATCGCCCGCTCGCTGAAGCGGTCGGCCGAGCGCAGCCGGGCGCGCAAGTCCTCGCCCTACCGGTCGGCGATGTCGATGCTGACCTTTTATGTCAATCGCGGCGGCAAGGGCCTGTCGGCCAGCCGGCGCAAGACCCTGGAGGCGGCCAAGGGCGAGCTGCGCCGCCTGTTCGACAAGCAAAAGGCCTGACGCCGATACCCTTGCCAAATAGATGATTAGCGTCCTAACTTTCTGGGATGCCCGCCAAGCACATCGATTTCGGTTTCCGCGTCGCCCGCATCGCCCGGCGCCTGCGCCAGGCGGTCGACGCCGCGCTGCGCGCCTATGGTTTGACCGACGCGACGTGGCGTCCGCTTGCCTATGTCGGCAAGCTGGGCGGCGGCGTGCGCCAGAAGGAGCTGGCGACGGCGCTCGGAATCGAAGGTCCGACATTGGTCCGCCTGCTCGACAATCTCGAGCGCCGCGGCCTGATCGAGCGACGCGAGGACGAGACCGACCGGCGGGCCCGCGGCATCTACCTGACGCGCGCCGGGCGCGACCTCGCCGTGCGCGTCGCCAAGGTCGGCAGCGAGATCCAGGCGCGCGTGCTTTCCACGGTGCCGGCGGCCGACCTCGAAATCTGTCAAAGCGTCTTCGACAAGATCGACCGCGAGTTGGATGCGCGGCTGGACATAGCGGCGCCTGCTGCCGAATAGACGAAGAAAGCGATTGAGGAGGAAGCGATGGCTCAAGTCGTTGTCAACGAACCGAACCGCTGGCGCCTCGATACACCTGGCGCTTCAAGCTGGCCGCGCAGCGCGCGTCCGGACGCCGCAAAGAAATACTTCATGGTGTCGGCCGACGGCCATGCCAACGAGCCCGCCAACCTGTGGGCCGAGCGCATCGATGCCAAGTATCGCGAGCGGCTGCCGCGGGTGATCACCGACAAGGACGGCGTGCAATGGCGCGTCAGCGAGGGCCATCGCCCCGACCGGCTGCGGCTCTCCACCCTCGAAGGGGAGGACCAGCTGCGCGCCAAGGCCGGCGCCGAGCCGCTGGGACGCCTCGCCGATCACGATCTCGACGGCATCGACGTCGAGCTGATCTTCCCCAACAAGGGCCTCTCGATGTGGGCCACGCCCGATCCCGAGTTCGCCATGGCGCAGTGCCGGGTGTTCAACGACTGGGCGTGGGAGCAGTTCGCCGACCACCAGGATCGCATGATCCCCGCCGGCGCCATCGCCACCGCCGACCTCGCGGGCTCGATCGCCGAGGTGCAGCGGCTGGCCAAGCTCGGCTTCAAGTGCCTGACCCTGCCGTGCAAGCCGATCTGGGGCGGCCATGACAGCGGCCATGTGAACTACAACCTGCCGCACTTCGATCCGCTGTGGGCGGCGATCTCCGACGCCAACCTGCCGATCACCTTCCACGTCTCGACCGGCCGCGATCCGCGCGCCGCGCGCGGCAATGGCGGCGCGGTGGTGAACTACGTCTCCCACTCGCTGTCGCCCACCATCGAGCCGGTGGCCAACCTCTGCGCCTCGGGCGTGCTGGAGCGCTTTCCCAAGATCCGCTTCGCCACCATCGAGGCCGGCATCGGCTGGGTGCCGTGGCTGCTCGACGCCATGGACGAGGCCTACAAGAAGCATCACTTCTGGGTGCGGCCCAAGCTCAAGAACCTGCCAAGCGACTACTATCGCGCGCACGGCTTTTCGTCGTTCCAGGAGGACAAGGCCGGGCTCGATCTCGCCGAGAGCCACAAGCTCGACGGCAACTTCATGTGGGCCAACGACTATCCCCATCATGAAGGCACCTGGCCGCATTCGGCCGAGGCCATCGAGCGCACCATGGGCCAGCTCTCCGACAAGGCGCGCGCCAACGTGCTGGGGCTGAACTGCGCGCGCTTCCTCGGCATCGAGGTGCCGCAGCGTTACCGGCACTAGGGTCGCAATCCCGTGAGCAAACGCACCCTGCGCGGCAAGGTGGCGATCGCCGGCGTCGGCGAGACCACCTACTACAGGCACGGCAAGGCGCCGGTCTCCGAGTTCAAGCTCGCTTTGCAGGCGATCCTCGCCGCAGCTGAGGATGCCGGCATCGACCCGCGCCGCATCGACGGCTTCGCCTCCTACTCCAACGACCGCAACGAACCCTCGCGGCTCGCCGCGGCCCTCGGCCTGCCGGCCCTTCGCTTCTCCAACATGAACTGGGGCGGCGGTGGCGGCGGCGGATCGGCCGCCATGGGCAATGCGGCAGCAGCCGTGGCCTGCGGCATGGCCAACTGCGTCGTGGTGTTCCGCGCGCTGGCCCAGGGCCAGTTCCAGCGGTTCGGCGCGGCGCCCCCGGGCGGCGTCGCCTCGGGCGAAGCCGCCCTCAACGCGCCCTACGGTGTGATGTCGCCGGCGCAGCGCTATGCCATGCGGGCGATGCGCTTCCTGCATGAGAACAGGATCAAGCCGTCGGCGCAGCGTGCCATCGCGCTCGCCTCCTACCATCACGCGCAGAGCAATCCGCGCGCGGTGATGCATGGCCGGCCGCTCACGGCCGAGGCCTATGACCAGTCGCGCTGGATCGTCGAGCCTTGGCGGCTGTTCGACTGCTGCCAGGAGAATGACGGCGCGGCTGCGCTGATCGTCGTGCCGGCCGAGGAGGCGCGCGATTACAAGCACAAGCCCGCCTATCTGCTGGGCTCGGCGCAGGGCTCGGAGTACCGCAATGGGGCACGCAGCCACAATGCGCCGCTCTACGCCACATCGAGCTTCACCACCGTGGCGCCGCAGCTCTATGACATGGCCCAGGTGAAGCCGAAGGACGTCGACGTCGTGCAGAGCTACGAGAACTTCACCGGCGGCGTACTGATGAGCCTGGTCGAGCACGGCTTCTTCACGGCCGAGGAGGCGAACGACTTCCTGACGCCGGAGAATCTGATGGCGCCCACCGGCAAGCTGCCGCTCAACACTTCGGGCGGCAATCTCGCCGAATGCTACATGCACGGGCTGGAATTGCAGATCGAGGCGGTGCGCCAGATCCGCGGGGCATCGACGGCGCAGGTGCCCGAAACCGACGTCTCGATGGTGATCTCCGGCCCCATGGTGACGCCGGTCTCGAGCATGATCTTCGGCACGGAGGCCACGCTGTGAGCTACCTGCCGAGCGGCC
>Ga0081539_10001159_pt1 | contig 47725 bp, 48 predicted proteins | sample TabmetS4T2R2_FD_71023 | JGI IMG/M metagenome (GOLD analysis project Ga0081539, IMG submission 71023) | Tabebuia heterophylla rhizosphere microbial communities from the University of Puerto Rico - S4T2R2 | ecosystem: Host-associated > Plants > Roots > Rhizosphere ... | reverse complement strand
TGTGCCAGTGTGGCGGGACCGGCCTCCAAGGCAGCAAGTAACCCGGCGGCCTTGTCCAGGACGCCGACTCCGCTACCCTTGTCCATGAAGCGATACTGCCGTCTCAATAAGCGAGACGCAAGGCGACCCGAGGAGGAGTCGTGGGACGCACGCTGGCAGAGAAGGTCTGGGACGCGCATGTGGTCCGGCGCGGCACGTCCGGGGAGCCTGACCTGCTCTATGTCGACCTCCACTTGATCCATGAGGTCACCAGCCCACAGGCCTTCGACGGGCTGCGGCTCGCCGGCCGCCCGGTTCGCCGTCCCGACCTCACGCTGGCTACCGAGGACCACAACGTTCCCACGCTGGACATCGGGCGCCCCATCGCCGATCCGGTGAGTCGCACCCAGGTGGACACGTTGCGGCGCAACTGCGCCGAGTTCGGCATCCGGCTGCACTCGCTGGGCGACGCCGAACAAGGCATCGTCCATGTCGTCGGCCCGCAACTCGGTCTCACCCAGCCCGGCATGACCGTGGTCTGCGGCGACTCCCACACCTCGACGCACGGCGCCTTCGGTGCACTCGCGTTCGGCATCGGCACGAGCGAGGTTGAGCACGTGCTGGCCACCCAGACGCTGCCCTTGAAACCGTTCAAGACAATGGCGATCACGGTGAACGGCACCCTCCGCGAAGGGTCGACCGCCAAGGACATCATCCTCGCCGTGATCGCGCGGATCGGGACCGGCGGCGGCCAGGGATACGTGCTGGAGTACCGGGGAGAGGCCATCCGGGCGCTGTCCATGGAATCGCGGATGACGGTCTGCAACATGTCGATCGAGGCGGGCGCCCGAGCCGGAATGATCGCGCCGGACGACGTCACGCTGGCGTACCTGAAGGATCGGCCGCACGCACCGCAGGGAACGCAGTGGGAGGCCGCCGGCGAGTACTGGTCGACGCTGCACACTGACGCCGACGCGGTGTTCGACGCCGAGGTGGTGCTGGATGCCGCGGAGATCGAGCCCTACGTGACCTGGGGAACCAATCCGGGGCAGGGACTCCCGCTGTCCGGGTCCGTTCCCGATCCCGCGTCGTTCAGCGACCCGTCTGCCCGTGCCGGAGCCGAACGGGCGCTGGAGTACATGGATCTGGCGCCGGGAACGCGTCTGCGGGATATCGCCGTCGACACGGTCTTCATCGGGTCGTGCACCAACGGACGGATCGAGGACCTCCGCGCGGCGGCCGCGGTCGTCGCCGGGCGGCACAAGGCGGAGGGGGTGCGCGTGCTCGTCGTGCCCGGCTCGGACCGGGTACGCCGGCAGGCCGAAGCCGAGGGTCTGGACGACGTCTTCACGCAATTCGGCGCCGAATGGCGCAACGCCGGCTGCTCGATGTGTCTAGGGATGAACCCAGACCAGCTCGCACCCGGTGAGCGCAGCGCCTCGACGTCGAACCGCAACTTCGAGGGACGGCAGGGCAAAGGCGGCCGTACGCATCTGGTCTCGCCGCTCGTGGCGGCCGCCACGGCCGTGCGCGGAACGCTGTCCTCGCCCGCCGATCTCCAGCCCGTCCCCTGAGACCTTCCAGACTTGGAGTCAGCCGTGGAGAAGTTCACGACCCACACCGGTGTCGGGGTGCCACTGCGCCGGTCGAACGTCGACACCGACCAGATCATCCCGGCCGTGTACCTGAAGCGAGTCACCCGGACCGGATTTGAGGACGGGCTGTTCGCCGCCTGGCGCAACGATCCAGAATTCGTCCTGAACAATCCCGCGTACAGTTCCGGGTCCGTTCTCGTCGCCGGCCCCGACTTCGGCACGGGCTCTTCTCGGGAACATGCCGTCTGGGCATTGAACGACTACGGGTTCCGCGTCGTGTTGTCGCCCCGCTTCGCCGACATCTTCCGGGGGAACGCCGGCAAACAGGGGTTGCTCGCGGCCGCTGTCGCCCAGCCCGATATCGAGCAGTTGTGGACCCTGCTGGAAGAGCAGCCGGGACGTGAGGTCACCGTCGATCTGGAATCCCGCACGGTCTCCTGTGCGAACCTCCGGGTGCCCTTCGAAGTGGACGACTACACCCGCTGGCGACTGCTGGAGGGCCTCGACGACATCGGCCTGACCCTCCAGCACGAGGATGAGGTGTCGGGTTTCGAAGGCAGCCGGCCCGATTGGCTGCCGAAAACTTTGCCGGCGCGTTGAGCGGCCCCCGGCGGGCCGCGAACCCGCCCCGGAACGGCCTCCTAATAGCCTGAAATCCATTGTGGCCCAACAGATTTCGCGCTGAGCGCGGAAGCCGGGTCATGCTCTTGGCGGGCCATGCTCCCGGGATGTTTCCGTTGAGACACAACGGCAAATCTGCCCCCCAAGATGGATTTCGCAGGTCAAGCGCCCTACCTTCGTGTCTCGAAGTCGAGTACTCGCTCGACCCTGCACCGGAGGAGAGCAGTGAACAAGGCACAGATCGTCGAGGCGCTGCAGGCCCGCTTGGGCAGCAGGCAAGCCGCGACCGAGGCGCTTGAAGCTGTGATCGAGACCATTCAACGCGCAGTGGTGCGTGGTGAGAAGGTGTCGATCAGTGGCTTCGGCTCGTTCGAGAAGACCGTGCGCGGCGCCCGCGTCGGCCGTAACCCGCGAACGGGCGAGAAGGTGCGCATCAAGAAGACCTCGGTGCCGCGGTTCAAGGCGGGCACGTCGTTCAAGGCCTACGTGGCCGACCCGAAGAGCCTGCCGAAGGCACCGGCCGTCAAGGCGGCCGCGGCCAAGAGCGCGACGGCAAAGACCGCGACGGCAAAGACCGCCACGGCAAGGACCACCGCCACCAAGGCGGCTCCCGCCAAGGCCGCCGCCACGAAGGTGGCGACCAAGGCCGCGCCGGTCAAGACCACGACCAGGGCGGCCGGGGCGACCACCACCCGGCCGGCGGCGAAGACGACGGCTACCAAGGCGCCCGCGACGCGGACGCCGCGCGCGACCAAGGCCGCCGCCACCCCCGCCAAGACGGCGCGCACGACCAAGGCCGCCGCCACCAAGGCGCCCGCTGCCAAGACCGCCACTCGGGCCACGAAGGCCGCCGCCACCAAGGCTCCGGCCAAGAGGGTGGCGACCAAGGCGCCGGCCACTCGTGCGGTGAAGGCGCCCGCCCGGACCGCGAAGGCGACGCCGGCCCCCACGCCGGCCAAGACGACGCGGGCACCACGCAAGACAGCCGCCAAGAAGACGGCCGGCTGATCGGGTTCTCGGGTACGGCGCGCTCGACGCGCCACGCATCAGCACGGCGGCGGGCCGTCTCCGACGATCGGAGGCGGCCCGCCGGCCGTCGGGGACGGTCCGGCCCAGAGGTGTGTTGGCATTGTCGATTGGGGGTCGCGGCCTCAGATGCGCCACCATGTCCCGCATGACCGACGTCCTCACCGTCCACGGCGGGACCCCGCTCATCGGCACGATCCAGGTTCGCGGCGCGAAGAACTTCGTCTCCAAGGCGATGGTTGCCGCCCTGCTCGGCGAGGAGCCCAGCCGGCTGCGCAATGTCCCGCAGATCCGTGATGTCGTTGTCGTCACGGGGCTCCTGGAACTGCACGGCGTCATGATTGAGGAACACCCCGGCAACGACGGCGAACTGGTGCTCGACCCCAGCAACGTCGATCATGCACATGTCGCCGACATCGATGCTCACGCCGGATCCAGCCGGATCCCCATCCTCTTCTGCGGCCCCCTGCTGCATCGTCTGGGCGAGGCATTCATCCCCGACCTCGGCGGCTGCCGGATCGGCGACCGTCCGATCAACTACCACCTCGACGTCTTGCGCCAGTTCGGCGCCGTCGTGGTCAAGGAGCCCCAGGGGATCTCGCTGCGCGCGCCGCAGCGCCTGCAGGGAACCAAGCTGGAACTGCCGTATCCCAGCGTCGGAGCGACGGAGCAGGTGCTGCTCACCGCCGTCCGCGCGGAAGGTGTCACCGAACTGCGGAACGCCGCGATCGAGCCGGAGATCATGGATCTGATCGCGGTACTGCAGAAGATGGGCGCAATCATCAGCGTCGACACGGACCGGGTGATCCGGGTCGAGGGGGTCGACCGGCTCGGCGGGTTCACCCACCGAGCCCTTCCGGACCGGATCGAGGCGGCCTCCTGGGCGTGCGCCGCCCTCGCGACGGGCGGCGACATCGAGGTCTTGGGCGCTCGCCAACTGGAGATGATGACCTTCCTCAACGTCTTCCGGAAGGTCGGCGGGATGCTCGACGTCGGCGACGACGGCATCCGGTTCACTCACCCCGGTGGGGCGCTGAACTCCCTCGTGCTGGAGACGGCAGTGCACCCGGGGTTCATGACCGACTGGCAGCAGCCGCTCGTCGTGGCGCTGACTCAGGCCAACGGGTTGTCGATCGTCCACGAGACGGTGTACGAGAACCGCTTCGGCTTCACCCATGCGCTGCGCGAAATGGGGGCGCAGATTCAGCTCTACCGGGAATGCCTCGGCGGGCTGCCGTGCCGCTTCGGTCAGCGCAACTTCAAGCACTCCGCCGTGATCAGTGGCCCAGCCAAGCTGCACGGTGCCGACATCACCGTGCCGGACCTGCGGGGTGGGTTCAGTCACCTCATCGCTGCGCTGGCCGCCGAGGGAATGTCGCGGGTCCGCGGAATCGGGCTGATCGACCGCGGGTACGAGCACTTCCAGCAGAAGCTGGACGCTCTCGGCGCCAACTATGAACGCGGCTGAGCGCGGCTGAGCTCCGCGCCTGATCGGAGCCGAACGCGGGGCCGCGGCTGTTCAGCGCGGCGACGGCGGGCGGATCGACCCCAGGGAGAGCCGCACGACGCGCTCGTCGGTCACCTCGACCGTGAGTCGCTGCCCCGGGCGCAGATGCCGTAGGCCGCTCGTGGCCAACGCATCGGAGGCGAACGGCAGCAAAACACCGCCGTCGGTCAGGACCTGGCCGGAGCCGGAGTCGGAGTCGAAGCGGTAGACGGTCGCCTGCACGCCGTCAGGGTACGACGCCGGGCCCGCCAGTCGTGCGCATCACGCCAGTCGTGCGCATCACGCCAGCCGTCCGCACGCCGACACCCATTGCCAGCGCCTCGGCCAGATCCTCGGGGGTGTCGACATCCCGGCGGAGCCGGGGGAGGTCCAGGTCGAGCCGGATGCCGCCGGCCCGCATATGCGCCTGCGCAGACCGCGGGCCGAACGCGGGCTCCAGGCGATCCGGCCGTTCGGCAGCGAGCAGCACCGTCCCGGCTCCGTCGGCGTCCGGGACGAACGCCATCCGGTCCCTGGCGGGCCGCAGGGCGGCCCAGGCGGCGTCAAGAGCCGTCGTGAGGTCCCCTGGGCGCAGAGCCGGCAGATCGCCCAGCAGAACGGCGCAGGGCGCGTCGGCGCGGCGCGCCATCGCCACCCCGTCCCACACCGCCGGGAGCAATCCGCTGCCCGGGCGGGACTCCGGTACGGCGACCGCTCCCATGACCGACGCCTCGTGCGCACTCTGTTCATCCGGGGTGACCACCAGGACCAGGTCCGCCCGCCGGCACCGGAGCACGGCGTCGAGGGTGTCCAGCGCAATGGCCCGGGCCAGCGACGCCGTCGCGCCCAGCCGAGACTTCGCGGTGGGCCCGCCCTTGAGCGGCAGCACGACCGTCCAGCGACCGGGTGCAGCGGTGAGCACGCCCGAATACTTCCAGATCCGCGGGCCGGCCTCCCGGTGACCATCTCGGGTTTACTGGGTGTGCACGTGCAGACACGTGCCCTCGACACGGCCGCAGGGCGGGGAGAGGATGAGCCACTTCCATCCTTCGTCACCGAGGAGCGTGCGTGGCTCGGCGGAAGATCGGTGCCTGGTATCGGCTGGCCGTCACGGTCCTGCGGCCGGTGTTGATGGCGTCCACCCGCCGCGACTGGCGAGGTGCGGAGTACCTCCCCCGCTCGGGTGGGTTCGTCGTGTGCGTCAACCACATCTCCCACGCCGACCCGTTCACGTTCACCCATTTCCTGTACGACAACGGGTTCCTGCCGCGCTTCCTCACGAAGGAAGCCCTGTTCCGGACGTTCTTCATCGGCCGGGTCGTGAGCGGGGCCAAGCAGATTCCGGTGTACCGGGAGAGCTCCGACGCCTCCCGCGCCTATTCGGCGGCGGTGCAGGCCGTGCGGGCGGGGGAGTGTGTGGCGATCTACCCTGACGCGACGCTGACCCGAGACCCCGGGATGTGGCCCATGCGTGGCAAGACCGGCGCAGCCCGGATCGCCCTGGAAACCGGATGCCCGGTCATCCCCGTGGCACAGTGGGGCGCGCAGGAGATCCTCGCGCCGTACACCCACGTGCCACACCTGGTACCCCGCCACACGAGCCACGTCTGGGCGGGGCCACCTGTCGATCTGTCGGCGTTCCAGGACCAGCCGCAGTCTGCCGAGGTGCTGCGCGGCGCTACGGACGCGATCGTCGGGGACATCACCCGCCTTCTGGAGGAGATCCGCGGGGCGAAGGCGCCCGCCGAGCGATGGAACCCGCGCGAACACGACCTGCCGCTGGTCGGCAATCCGCGCCAGCGGACACGCCGGGACGGCGCCCGATGACCCGGGTCGCGGTGATGGGCACCGGCTCGTGGGGGACCACGTTCGCCGTGGTCCTCGCCGACGCCGGGGCCAAGGTCACCATGTGGGGCCGGCGTCGGGAGATCTGTGCCGATATCGAGCACCATCACCGCAACAGCGAGTACCTCGGAGACCTCCCGCTGCCGCAGACCATTTCGGCCTCCCCGCACGCCGCGGAGGTGCTGGACGGCGTGGACATGGTGGTACTCGCGGTGCCGGCACAGACGCTGCGCGGCGTACTGACCGAGTGGCGGGCACTGCTGCCGCCGTCCAGCGTGCTCATCAGCCTGATGAAGGGCGTCGAGCTCGGCACGCATCTGCGGATGAGCCAGGTGATCGGTGACGTCACGGGCGCGGGTGCGGACCGGATCGCGGTGGTCTCCGGGCCGAACCTGGCGCACGAGATCGCCATGCGGCAGCCGACCGCCACCGTCGTCGCGTGTGCCGATCTCGACGTCGCGGAGGGGGTCGCGGCCGGGTGCTCCACGCCGTACTTCCGGCCCTACACCAACACCGACATCGTGGGCGTCGAGCTCGGCGGGGCGGTGAAGAACGTGATCGGCCTCGCGGTGGGCATCGCGGAGGGGATGGGGCTGGGGGACAACGCGAAGGCCTCCATCATCACGCGCGGCCTGGCGGAGACCGGGCGGTTGGGCGAGGCGCTGGGAGCCGACGCCGTGACGTTCGCCGGGCTCGCCGGGATGGGGGATCTGGTGGCGACCTGCGCTTCGCCGCTGTCGCGGAACCGAACCTTCGGCGTCCAGCTGGGGCAGGGACTGTCGGTTGCCGAGGTGGTGGCCCGCACCAAGCGAACCGCCGAGGGCGTCAAGTCCTGTCGCCCGATCCTCGAACTGGCCCAGGCCAACGACGTCGAGATGCCCATCACGGAGCAGGTCGTGGCTGCCGTCCACGAATCGCTGCCCGTGCAGGAGTTGGCGCGTCGGCTGCTGTCCCGCGCCCGCAAGACCGAGCGGGCCTGAGCCACCACTGAACACCGGGCTCAGCGCTGGGAGGTGCGCAGGGCGGCGTCGAGATCGCGCCACAGGTCCTCGATGTCCTCGATGCCGACCGACAGCCGTAGCAGCGACTCCGGAACGGCAGACGACTCCGAGGCGTGCCGCCGGCGCCGCTCCAAGGAGGACTCCAGCCCGCCGAGACTCGTGGCCGGGACCCACAGCCGGACGGTGGACGCCACCCGTTCCGCGGCATCACCACCACCGCGGACCTCCAGGCCGATGATCGCGCCGTATCCGCGCATCTGCGCGGTGGCACGGGCGTGGCCCGGATCGGTGGGGAGCGACGGGTGCCGCACGCGGTGCACCGCCGGATGGTTCGTCAGCCGCCGGGCCAGCTCGGCAGCGTTGGCCCCGGCCCGCTCGACCCGCAGCGCGAGCGTGCGGATGCCGCGCAGCACGAGCCACGCCTCCCATGGGCCGGGGATGGCGCCGCGCAACGTTCGGTAGGCGTGCAGCCGGGCGTGCAGCTCCTCGGATTCCGCAGCGACCACCGTCGCGCCGAGCAGCACGTCGGAATGGCCGCCGAGGTATTTCGTCGCCGAATGCAGGACGACGTCCGCGCCCAGCTCGAGGGGGCGCTGCAGCAGCGGCGTCGCGAACGTGTTGTCCACCGCGAACAGGACGCCGGCCGCCCGGGCCGCTGCGGCCAGCGCGGGCAGGTCCGCGACCTCGAGCATCGGGTTCGTCGGGCTCTCCACCAGCAGCACGTCCGCGCCGTCGAGCGCCGCGACGACGGCGTCCGTGTCCGCCACCTCGACCTCGACGGCAGTCAACCGTCCGGACGCCGTCAGCTCGGCACCGAGGGACGCCGTTCCGGAGTACGCCGCGCGCGGCAGCACGATCCGCCCACCGACCGGGACGAGGTCGAAGACTGCCGACACGGCGCCCATTCCGGACGCGAAGCCCAGCGCGCGCCCGCCGCCCTCCAGTTCGGCCAGCGCGTCCTCCAGCGCCTGCCAGGTCGGGTTGTCCCACCGCCCGTAGACCCGGTCCAGGGGGCCGGTCTGCGCGTCCCGGGCCACGTACGTCGAGGTCAGTACCACCGGCGCGGTGACGGGGTCGTCCGCCCGGTACCCGGGGCGGCCCGCCGTGACGGCCAGCGTGGCCGGGCTCACCGAGGCGGGATGCTGATCCGGAGGATCGGTCGCGGTCATGCGAGCCGAGGGTAGGGGACGCGGAGCGGACGGTCCTCGACTGGACCGGGGCCGGTGTTCCGGCGCTACGCTCGCGCGCCATGAGTGCGACGCACGAGCACACAGCCGCCGGGTCCGACGATGGCATCGCCCGCAGGCCCCGAGTCGCCGTCGTCTTCGGCGGCCGTTCCGGGGAGCACTCGATCAGCTGCGTCACCGCGGCCGGTGTGCTCCGCGTCATCGACCGGTCCGCCTGGGACGTGGTGCCGGTGGGCATCACGACGACCGGCCGGTGGGTCCTGGCGACCGACGACCCGGTCCGGTGGGAGCTGACCGGCGGAGCGCTGCCGGAGGTGAAGGACGGTGACGGCCCGGCCGTGCTCGTGCCCACCGAGGTGGGTGACCGGCGGCTGCGGGTGCTGGATCACGGCGACGTGCCCCAGCTGCTGGGCGAGGTCGACGTCGTCCTGCCGCTGCTGCACGGCCCGTTCGGCGAGGACGGCACGCTGCAGGGGCTGCTGGAGCTCGCCGACATCCGCTACGTCGGCTCCGGTGTCCTGGCGTCCGCGGCCAGCATGGACAAGCACGTGATGAAGGTCCTGCTGGCGGATGCGGGGCTTCCCGTGGGACAGCACCTGGTCGTTCGACCCCGCGACTGGGAACGCCACCCGGAACGGGTCCGGGACGACGTCGAGGAGTTCGGCTACCCGGTCTTCGTCAAACCGGCGCGTGCGGGATCGAGCATCGGCATCACCAAGGTGCACCGGCCCGAGGATCTCGAGGCGGCCGTCGAGGAGGCCCGCCGGCACGATCCGAAGGTCATTATCGAGGCCTTCGTCGCAGGGCGGGAGATCGAGTGTGCGGTCCTGGAGTCCCCGGACGGCGGGGCGCCGGCCACCAGCCTGCCCGGAGAGATCGAGATCCTCAGCGGTCACGAGTTCTACGACTTCGAGGCCAAGTACCTCGACGAGGCGGCGGTCCGGCTGTCCTGCCCCGCCGACCTGCCGGCCGATGTCGCGCGCCGCGTCCGTGACCTGTCGGCCCGTGCGTTCGAGGCGTTGGGCTGTGAGGGTCTGGCCCGGGTGGACTTCTTCGTGCGTCCCGACGGCGATGTGCTGGTGAACGAGATCAACACCATGCCCGGCTTCACGCCGATCTCGATGTATCCGCGGATGTGGGCGGCTACCGGGCTGGACTACAGCGACCTCGTGGACCGGCTGCTGCGGCTCGCGCTGAATCGTCGGACCGGGCTGCGCTGACAACTGCGGCTCTCACGTGCAGTGCCGGCTGGCCGGAATGGCGGACACAGCAGTGGTGAGGTCGCTCAGCGCGCCGGGCGCCTGCTCGCGGCCGTAGGAGGACGGAACGGAAAGCTCCACTGCGGGACGCCGCCCGTAGCTGAGGAACAGCAGCGTCGACTTCCGGTCGATGAAGAGCCAGTCGATGCCGTCCACGGACAGGCAGGGGTCGCTCGTCGGGCCCGGGGACTCCACGCCGCAGCGCAGCACGATCCGTGGCGAGCCCCACGCCGCCGCTCCCGCGACGTCCAGCTGTACGCGGCTCTGCCCCAGCAACCGGCCCGGCAGACGGGCCGTCAACGCGGTGCAGCCCGTGTCGCCGGCCTGCGGGCCCGGCTGCACCGCATCCGCCCCGCTGCCACCGGCGCAACCGGCGAGCGCCAGAACCGCTACCAGCGCCGGGCGGAGGGTGCTCCAGGAGGTCAGACGTGGACGATGGTGCACGTGAGGGTGCGGGTGATGCCCTTGACGTCCTGGATCTTGGCGACGACCAAGTGGCCCAGGTCGTCCACGGTGGGCGCCTCCACCCGCGCGATCACGTCGTAGGGGCCGGTCACGTCCTCCGCCATCGTCACACCGGAAATCTGGCAGATCTCCCGAGCGACGGCCGACGCCTTGCCCACCTCGGTCTGGATGAGGATGTACGCCTGCACCACCACGAGTCATCTCCTGTCGTCCTTGCGGGCATTGTCGCTGCCGATCGCCCTCCCGGCGGGACGGTGTGGGGCGGCCGATCACGCTACCGTGTCATGCCGACGACAGGCGCGTAACAGGTGTATCGTCCGGCCCCCGCGTTCCGCCCGCCCGTCGGCGAGCCGGCCCGAACTGTTCAGGAGCACGCGGTGACGCCTGCCGACGACCCTAGCGAGGACAACCTGGCCGCCTCCGGGGAGGACGGCCTGGTCGCGTCCGTGCTGGCCAGGTACGGCGTCCCGCCGGGCTGGGTGGTCGTCGGCCCCGGTGACGACGCAGCGGTCCTCGACCTGCAGGAGGCGGGCAGGCCCGGGGTCGGTGGGTTGGTGGTGTCGACCGACACCCTCGTGGAGGGGCAAGACTTCCGGCGCGGATGGGCGGACGGTCACGACGTCGGGGTGAAGTCGGCAGCGCAGAACTTCGCGGATGTGGCAGCGATGGGCGCCGTGCCGCGGGCGCTGGTCGTGAGCCTTGCCGCGCCCGCCGACCTGCCCACCGCGTGGGCCCGGGCGCTGGCTGACGGGCTCGCCGAGGAGTGCCGTCGGGCGGGTGCCGTCGTGGTCGGCGGCGACGTCTCGCGGGCCGGGGAGATCGTCGTCACGGGCACGGCACTGGGGATGCTGGAGGGGGTAGCTCCCGTGCGGCGCGATGGTGCGCGCGCGGGGGACGTCGTGGCGCTGGCGGGCGGCACCGGATCGGCCGCTGCCGGGCTCGCGCTGTTGGAGGCAGGCGTTCTGGAGACAGGTGTTCTGGAGACCGGTGTTCTGGAGACCGGCGTCCTGCAGGCCGGCGTCCTGCAGGCCGGGCCGGGGGAGCAGCTGGCCCGGCTGGTGCAGGGCCAACTACGGCCGCAGCCGCCGTACCCGGCGGGGCCGGCGGCGGCGCGGGCCGGTGCGACGTCGATGATCGACGTCAGCGATGGCCTGATCCGGGACGCCGCCCGGCTGGCGGTCGATTCGGGTGCCGTGCTGGACCTCGAGCCGGCCGCCCTCACGCCGTCCGGGGCGTTGTACCGGGCCGCGCAGTGGTTGGCGGACGCCGGCTGCGACGTCGACCCGGATCTGCCACGGCGCTGGGTGCTGACAGGTGGGGAGGACCATGCGCTGCTCGCCACCTTCCCCCTCCAGGCGCCGCTCCCGGACGGCTTCCGTGCGATTGGCCGGGTGCACGCGCCGGCGACGGGGGAGCCGCCCGGCGTCCGCCTGGCCGGGGTTCCCTGGACCGGCCCGACCGGCTGGCGACACTTCTCGACCCCGTGACGCCGCTCAACGTGCGAGAGGGCAAGGGCGCCGCACGCCCCCCGGTGTCAGCGCGACCTCAGCGCGTGACCTTGCCCGCCTTCAGGCAGGACGTGCAGACGTGGAGACGCTTCGGTGATCCGGCCACTGTGGCGCGCACCCGCTGGATGTTGGGGTTCCAGCGACGCTTCGTGCGGCGGTGCGAGTGCGAGATGTTGTGACCGAATCCCGGCCCCTTGCCGCAGATGTCGCAGGTGGCAGCCACGGGTTCTCCTGAGGTGTTCGTGCGCGTGGAAAAGAGAGCCCAGCGATCCGGGCAACCGCCACAGGGTAGCCGACGGGCGCTCAGGCGCCCAAACCGGCGCTGGGTCGGACACCTGTCGGTGTGAGCGGTTAGCCTGCCGCTGGGTGAGCAGGACGAGGGAGGGTGCCGGTGCTGCAGACGCTGGATGCGGACGCTGCCCGGCGATGGGCCGTGATGGCGCTGGCCGCGCTCGGCGATGCGCGCGAGGAGATCGACACCCTCAACGTCTACCCCGTCCCGGACGGCGACACGGGCACCAACATGTACCTGACGTTGGAGGCCGCGTGCGCGGCCGCCGCCGCCAAGTCGAAGGACACGGCGGCACCGGAGGTCGCTGACGCCTTCGCCCGCGGTGCCCTGCTGGGCGCCCGCGGCAACTCCGGCATCATCACCGCGCAGTTGCTCCGTGGCTGGGCCGACACGCTCGCGGAGCGACCCGAGCTCGATGCGGCCGCGGCGGTGGATGCCTTCCATCGCGCGGACCAGCAGGCGTGGGCGGCGGTGGGCGCGCCGGTGGAGGGGACCATCCTGTCCGTCAGCCGGGCCGCGAGCCAGGCTGCGGCGCTGGCCGCGCCCCGGCTGGGGGCCGTCGTCCAGGCGGCCGCTGCGGCCGCCCGGCAGGCACTGGCTCTGACCCCGGACCAGCTTCCGGTGCTGGCCCGGGCAGGCGTGGTCGACGCCGGCGGCCGAGGACTCGTCGTCCTGCTGGACAGCCTGGTCGACGTCGTGGGAGGTGCCACGCGACGCCGGCCGGCGCGCGCGCATCGCCCGGCGGCGCTGCCCGTCGTCGACCTGTCCTCCTGCGCGGATCTGGCTCGCGGTGGCCCGGCATACGAGGTGATGTACCTGCTCGACGCCGTGGATGACGCGGTGGGAGAGCTGCGCCGGCGGCTCGCCGGCCTCGGGGACTCAGTCGTGGTCGTCGGCGGCGGCGGACTGTGGAATGTCCACGTCCATTCCGACGACGCCGGTGCGGCGATCGAGGCGGGGATGACGGCCGGACGGCCGCACCGGATAAGGATCACGCATTTCGCCGAGCAGATCGCCGCACGCACCGAGGGCGGCGCGCCGGCACGGGCGTGGGCGCTGCGCGAGACGACCGGTCTGGTCGCTTGTGCCGCTGGACCGGGGCTCGAGCGGTTGTTCGCCGATGCGAGCGCCGAGGTGGTCCCCGCCGGGCCCGGCCGACGCCCCTCGACGGCCCAGCTGCTGGAGGCCGTCCGGCGCACGCGCGCGCGGAACGTCGTCCTGCTCCCGAACGACGGCGACACGCTGTCCGTCGCCCAGGCCGCGGCCGCCGTCGCACGCCAGGAAGGTGTGCGGGTCACCGTCCTGCCCACTCGGGCGCAGGTGCAGGGGCTGGCCGCGGCTGCCGTGCACGACCCCACGCGGTCCTTCGACGACGAGGTCGTCACGATGTCGGCCGCCGCCGCGGCCGCGCGGGACGGCGCGGTCACGGTCGCCGTCCGGGACGGCCTCACCTCCGCCGGGGAATGTCACGTCGGGGACGTCCTCGGCGTCGTGGACGGCGACTTCGCCCTGGTCGGCCAGGACCTGTGCGCCGTGGCATTACAGGTCATCGAGCGGTTGCTCTCCGGCGGCGGTGAACTGGTGACCCTCGTGGTCGGCGCGGGCGGGCACGAGAAGCTCGCCCGAACCGTGGCGGACGACGTGCGGCGGCTCCGGCGCGACGTGGAGGTCGCCGTCCTCGACGGCGGTCAGCCTGGTTATCCGCTCCTGATCGGGGTGGAGTGATGCCCTGGATGCGGGCGGTTCACGACCGGCTCGATTACCCGCTCACCAAGGCGATCGCGGGGCGCGGTGCCGCCCAGTTCCAATCGCTCGGGCTGGTCACGGTGCGGGATCTGCTGCGCCACTACCCGCGGCGGTACCTCAGCGTCGCGGAGCTGACGGAGATCAGGTCGCTGCCCATCGGCGAGCTGGTGACATTCGTCGGCGAGGTGTCCCGGGTCACCCGCAAGCGCATGCAGACCCGCAAGGGTCAGTTGCTGGACGTCACGGTTGCGGATCAGCTCGGCGGCAGCATCCACCTGGCGTTCTTCAACGCCGTACCGATGCATGAGCGGGAGCTGCGGGTCGGTCGCCGGCTGCTCTTCACCGGGAAGGTGTCGAGGTACCGCGAGCACCTGCAGCTGGCACACCCGGAGTACGAGGCGCTGGACGGCGATGTGGACACCGCGGAGGTGCGGGACCTGATGGGAGCCCCCATTCCGGTCTACCCCGCCAACGCCGAGGTGACCTCGCGCCGGATCCGCCGGGCTGCGCGTTTCGTACTGACCACGCTGGGCGACATCCCGGACCCGATACCGGCCGAGGTCCGTGCCCGGCACGGCCTCATGGACCTACGGATGGCTCTGGAGGAGATCCACCGGCCGCGCGACATGGCAGAGCAGCGCGAGGCCCGGCACCGGCTGAAGTGGGAGGAGGCCTTCGTTCTCCAAGTCGCGCTGGCGCGGCGCCGGGCGGCAGCGAATGCGCTGATCGCCACGCCGCGCAAGCCGGTCCCCGGCGGGCTGCTGGAGGCGTTCGACCAGCGCCTGCCGTTCGAGCTGACGGCGGGCCAGCGCACCGTCGGGGAGGAGATCGCGGCGGACCTGGCCGGTGCGCACCCGATGCACCGGCTGTTGCAGGGGGAGGTCGGCTCGGGTAAGACCCTGGTCGCGCTGCGCGCCATGCTTGCCGTGGTGGACAGCGGCGGGCAGGCGGCCCTGCTGGCGCCCACCGAAGTCCTCGCCGCCCAGCACCTGCGCTCGATCACCGCCATGCTCGGTGACCTCGCAGGCCGCGGACAGCTCGGCGGCGATGAGCGCGGGACCAGGGTGGCCCTGCTCACGGGGTCGCTGCCGACGGCGGCGCGCAAGCGGGCGCTCCTCGAAGCCGCCGGCGGCGAGGCGGGCATCGTGGTGGGTACACACGCGCTGCTCCAAGAGCAGGTCCAGTTCGCCGATCTCGGCCTGGTCGTGGTGGACGAGCAGCACCGGTTCGGCGTCGAGCAGCGGGACGCGCTGCGGGACAAGGGCCGCACCGTGCCGCACCTGCTGGTGATGACCGCCACACCGATCCCGCGGACCGTGGCGATGACCGTGTTCGGTGACCTGGAGACGTCGACGCTTGCGGAGCTGCCCGCAGGCCGCTCACCGATCGCCAGCCACGTCGTCCCCATCGGCGAGCGCCCCACCTGGTTGCCACGGGCCTGGCAACGGGTTCGCGAGGAGGTCGACGCGCGGCACCAGGCGTACGTGGTCTGCCCCCGCATCGGCGACCCCGAGCCGGTGACGGGCCCCGGGAAGCGCCGGGTCAAGCGGGCGGACGACGAGCTCGAGCCGATCGCGGAGCCGGAGGAGGGCGAGGCGCCGGCGACGGAGACTCGCGCGGTCCTCGACGTCCTGGCCGAGCTGCGGACCACGCCCGAACTGGCCGGGCTCACGATCGAAATGCTGCACGGCCGGATGCCGTCCGAGGAACGCGACGACGTCATGCGCCGGTTCGCCTCCGGCGACGTGCACGTCCTGGTCGCGACGACCGTCGTCGAGGTCGGCGTCGACGTTGCGAACGCCACCGTGATGGTCGTCATGGACGCCGACCGCTTCGGCGTCTCCCAACTGCACCAGCTGCGCGGCCGGGTGGGCCGCGGCAGGGCGCCGGGGCTGTGCCTGCTGGTAACCGAGATGGCCGACGGTCCGGCCCGGGAGCGGCTGGACGCCGTCGCCGCCACTGTGGACGGGTTCGAGCTGGCCAGGATCGACCTGGAGCAGCGACGGGAGGGCGACGTGCTCGGGGCGGCCCAGTCCGGCCGCCGGTCCTCGCTGCGCCTCCTGCGCGTCGTGCGCGATGAGAAGATCATCGAGGAGGCGCGGCACGAGGCGCTGGCTGTCGTGGCTGCGGATCCTGACCTGGCGGGATATCCGGCGCTTGTCGAGTCGCTGGCAGACTGGCTGGACGCCGATCAGGAGGCGTATCTGGACCGGGGCTGAGTCGAAGCCAGACGGAGAAACTGACCGAAACTGGACCGGGGCTGAGGCAGAGTCGGACGAGAGCGGGACCAGAACCGGAGCGAGAAACTGGACCAAGCAGAGGACCAGGAGCAGCAGACGCCATGACGCGGATCGTGGCGGGGCAGGTCGGAGGACGCCGCCTCGTCGTGCCGAAGGGTGAGATCACCCGCCCCACCAGCGAGCGGGTGCGCGAGTCGCTCTTCGGCGCGCTCGACGCCCGCAACGCGTTGTGGGGGGCGAACGTGCTCGACCTCTACGCCGGATCCGGTGCGCTCGGGCTGGAGGCCGCCAGCCGCGGCGCGGCCTCTGTCATCCTGGTCGACAGCGCGCACCAGGCTGTGGAGGCGGCCCGGCGTAACGTCGTGGCGCTCGGGCTGCCTCGGGTCGCCGTCGTGCTGTCCTCGGTGGAGCGGTACTTGGCCGCCCAGCCGACGACGCCGATCGACGTCGTGTTCGCCGACCCGCCCTACAGCTGCGGCGAGGACGGCGTGGCGGCGATGCTCCACGCCCTCGTCACCGGAGCCTGGCTGGGACGAGGCGCCCTCGTCGTCGTCGAGCGCAGCTCCCGTTCCCCCGAGCCTCGCTGGCCTGCAGGGTTGCGCCGTACGGCCATCCGCCGGTACGGCGACACGACGCTATGGCAGGCCGAATCGGTAGATTCGCTGTGATGAGCGGCCCGACGGAAGTCCCGCCCCTGCACCGCTGTGTCTGCCCGGGCAGTTTCGACCCGGTGACCTGCGGGCACGTCGACGTCATCACCCGCGCGGGTGCGCTGTTCGACGAGGTCGTCGTCGCCGTGCTCACCAATCCGGCCAAGCGGCCGACGTTCACACTGGACGAGCGGCTGGAGATGCTGCACGACAGCCTCCACGGCATCGCCGCGCGGGTCTCCGTCCAGGCCGTGCCCGGGGGCCTGCTGGTGGACTTCTGCCGGGAGGTCGGTGCGGTCGCGGTGGTGAAGGGGCTGCGCAGCGGCACCGACTTCGCCTACGAACTCCCCATGGCGCTGATGAACCGGCACCTGAGCGGCCTGGAAACGCTCTTCCTGCCGGGCGCGCCGCAGTACGAGCACGTGTCCAGCAGCCTGGTGAAGGAGGTCGCCGGCTACGGGGGTGACGTGTCGGGACTGGTTCCGGACGGCGTCCTGGCGCGCCTCCTCGCCCGGGTCGCCCCGGATGGTCAGACTGAGTAGCCAGTTGGTGATTCGCCCGCGTTAGCCCCCGTCGACCGCTGGCGACCGGTGGCGCGAAGGAGGTCCGATGAGCCTGGCGCGCACCCTCGACGTCATGGCCGCCACGCTGCAGCGTGCCCCGGGCGTCCCGCTCTCGGCATCCTGCATGATCAACAGAGCTGAGATGCTGTCGCTGGTGGAGCAGGCCCGCGGCGCGCTCCCGGCCGAGATCGAGGAGGCGTCTCAGCTGCTGGTGCACCGCACCGAGATGCTGGACCAGGCGGAGCGCGAGGCCAACAACCTCCTGGACGAGGCCCGTCGGCGTGCTCGCGACCTGGTCGAGAGCAGCGCGATCGTCGCGCGGGCGCACCTACGGGCGGAGCAGATTCTGGACGCCGCCCGGGCCGAGGCGGCCCGGCTGCTGCGCGACGCGGACGACTACTGCGACCGGCGGCTGGGGGAGTTCGAGCAGGACCTGGACCGGACACTGCGCCAGGTACGGCGCGGTCGCGACCGCCTGCGGGAGCGTAGTGACCTGCATGAGCGGGCAGTCGGGCCCGATGGCGCCGAACGGCCTGACTCGCGCGCCGGCGCGCCGCCGGGGCCGGAGGTGGTCGACCTCACGCAGTTCGAGCAGGCCACAGAGTCTTCCGGTTTGGGACGGGACGGCGCCCTGCAGTAACCTCTACCCTTGGCCTCGCCACCGCACCGACGGGGCCGACCCCGACCCGCCGCGGGCGAAGGAGTAGCACCATCCGCCCTGACCCACGGTCGCCGTACGTGCTCGATACCCGTGAGCTCGGCCGGCGACCCGGCAGCATGCGGAGCGTGCGCCGTGTCGTTCCGGCGCCGGCCGGGCTCGGTACCGTGGTGATCGGCGTCCCGGAGGGCACCGACCTCGAGCTGAATCTGCGGCTGGAGGCGGTGATGGAAGGGGTGCTGGTGACCGGATCGGTGCGGGGACCGGCGGTCGGGGAGTGCGTGCGCTGTCTGGCCGACGCCCGGGTGGACCTGGACGTCGACGTGATGGACCTGTACGTCTACCCCGGTCATACGGTGCCGGACGAGGACGACGATGTTCGCGAGTTGCAGGACGACCTGATCGATCTGCAGCCCGCGATCCGGGACGCGGTGGTGACCTCACTGCCGTTCCAACCGGTGTGCCGGGAGGACTGCCTGGGTCTGTGCCCCGATTGCGGGGTTCGCCTGGCTGACGAACCGGACCACCGACACGAGTCCGTCGACCCCAGGTGGGCGGCACTGCAGGGCATGCTGTCGGACGCGGCGTCCGACCGCGTCCCTGACGTCGCGTCCAGGCCGGACGCGACACAGAACGAGAAGGAGAGCTGACCGTGGCCGTCCCGAAGCGGAAGATGTCCCGCAGCAACACGCGGTCGCGCCGCGCTCAGTGGAAGGCGACCGCGACCACGCTCACCGCCACCACGTCCGGCGGCGACGTGACGTATTCGCGCCCGCATCAGGCGCGGGTGGTGACCGACTCGGCGGGCACGCCGCTCTACCTGGAGTACAAGGGCCGCAGAGTCAAAGACCTCTGAGCCGCCGCGAGGCGTGCGCTAGGCCATGATCGATGGGGCAGGCCCAGGACGGACCGGAGCTGACTCACCCTCGCCCGACCACGCCCGGCTGCTGGAGTGCTTGGGCGTCACGATCGACCCCGACCTGCTCTATCGCGCCCTGACCCACCGCTCTTTCGCGTACGAGAACGGCGGTCTGCCCACCAACGAGCGGCTGGAGTTCCTCGGCGACGCCGTCCTCGGGCTGGTGGTGACCGCCGCCCTGTACCGTCGGCACCCGGACCTGCCCGAAGGGCAGCTGGCGAAGCTGCGTGCCGCCGTGGTGAACATGCGCGCCCTCGCCGGTGTGGCGCGCGAGCTCGCCCTGGGAGATCACCTGCTGCTCGGCCGGGGCGAGGAGGCCAGCGGCGGACGCGACAAGTCCTCGATCCTCGCCGACACGGTGGAGGCGCTGTTCGGTGCCGTCTTCCTGCAGCACGGGATCGACGTCGCGACCGCGCTGGTGCACCGGCTGGTGGATCCCCTGCTGGACTCCTCCGCCGAGCTCGGCGCGGGGCTGGACTGGAAGACCAGCCTGCAGGAGTTGACGGCGAACGCCTCACTCGGCGTCCCGGAGTACTCCGTGACCGAGGAGGGGCCGGATCACGCCAAGCTCTTCCATGCGACCGCGCTGGTGCAAGGACTCGCCCTCGGGCAGGGGAGCGGGCGCAGCAAGAAGGAGGCCGAACAGGCCGCGGCGGCCGCGGCATTCCAGCGGCTGCAGGCGGAATCGGCCAACCCGGACCCCCCGTCGAACGGCGCGGCCTCCTGAACGCTGTCATGATCAAGGGGACAAAGATGCTGGTCAGCCAGCCGCGGTGCAGCATGTTCGTCCGCCTGATCAAGGTAACGTCCGCCTGATCAAGGTAACGTCCCGCTGATCATGAAGATGACGGCGGCCGGAATGTCGGACCGCGCTGCTAGCGTCGCTGCGTGCCTGAGCTTCCCGAGGTGGAGACCGTCCGCCGCGGGCTGGAACACGGGGTGGTGGGACGCCGGATCGATCACGCCGAGGTTCGTCACCCGCGGGCGGTCCGGCGGCACCTCGCCGGCGCGCGGGACTTCGAGGCCTTGCTGGCCGGACGGCGGGTGGACGCCGCGCTGCGCCGGGGCAAGTACCTGTGGCTGCCCCTGGACTCCGGCGACGCCCTGGTCGGCCACCTGGGCATGAGCGGCCAGCTGCTCCTCGCCCGCCCGGACGCGCCGTACGAGCCGCATCTGCGCGTGCGGCTGGCGTTCGACGACGGCGGCGACGACCTGCGGTTCGTGGATCAGCGCACGTTCGGCGGCCTTGCCGTGTCCGCCGGCGGCGCGGCCCTGCCGCACAGCGTGGAGCACATCGCCCGTGACCCGGTGGACCCGGCGTTCGACGACGAGGGGTTCGTGGCGGCGATCCGACGGCGGCGGACCGGCCTGAAGCGCGCCCTACTCGACCAGACCCTGATCAGCGGGGTCGGAGCAATCTATGCCGATGAGGCGCTCTGGCGGGCGAAACTCCATTGGGCGCGGCCGACCGAGACCCTCACTCGGCCGGTGGCGCGGCGGGTGCTGGCGGCCGTCCGGGAGGTACTGGAGGAGGCCATCGAGGCGGGCGGCACGTCGTTCGACGCGCTCTACGTGAACGTGAACGGCCAGTCCGGGTACTTCGATCGATCGCTGGATGTGTACGGCCGCGAGGGTGAGCCGTGCCATCGGTGCGGTGCGATGATCCGGCGCAGCAGGTGGATGAACCGGTCGGCGTACTGGTGCCCGGTGTGCCAGCCCGCCCCACGCAAGCCGCACCCCTGAGCGCCGCGCGCCGAACGCCGGTGCAGCGGCGGAGCCATGCCGAGGCGGTAGATTGAGCGCTGCCTTTCCCGCCGATGGTCGCGGTTGCTTGATCGCCGCGGTTTGCGTGATCGACACCGGGGCGTCGGCCCGGTGTGGCTTCCGGCGTACGTAGTCATCCGGCGAGGAGTTCGCGCACGTGCATCTCAAGACCCTGACACTGCGGGGCTTCAAGTCGTTCGCCTCGGCGACGACGTTGCGCCTGGAGCCGGGGATCACCTGCGTGGTCGGACCGAACGGTTCCGGCAAGTCCAACGTGGTGGACGCCCTGAGCTGGGTCATGGGCGAGCAGGGGGCCAAGAGTCTGCGCGGCGGCAAGATGGAGGACGTCATCTTCGCCGGGACTGCGGGCCGCCCTCCGCTGGGCCGAGCCGAGGTCAGCCTGACGATCGACAACGCCGACGGCGCGTTGCCGATCGACTACACCGAGGTCACGATCTCGCGGACGATGTTCCGCTCCGGTGGGAGCGAGTACGCGATCAACGGCTCGCCGTGCCGCCTGCTCGACATCCAGGAGCTGCTGTCCGACTCCGGGATGGGTCGGGAAATGCACGTCATCGTGGGCCAGGGCCAGCTGGACGCCGTCCTGCACGCCTCGCCGGAAGAACGGCGTGCCTTCATCGAGGAGGCCGCGGGTGTCCTGAAGCACCGCAAGCGCAAGGAGAAGGCGCTGCGGAAGCTCGACGCGATGCAAGCCAACCTGACCCGGCTGTCCGACCTCACGAGTGAGATCCGGCGTCAGCTGAAGCCTCTTGGCCGGCAGGCTGAGGTGGCCCGGCGGGCGCAGGTGGTGCAAGCCGATCTGCGCGACGCCCGATCGCGTCTGCTGGCGGACGACCTGGTCACCCTGATGACGGCGTTCGAGGCGGAGGTGGCCGACGAGACCGCCCTGCGGGAACGGCGGGCCGGCGTCGATCAGCAGCTGGAGGACACCCGGGAGCGGCTGGCCGAACTGGAGCGAACCGCCGCGGAGGCCGCCCCGCGGCTGGCCCGGGCGCAAGAGACGTGGTACCGGCTGTCCAGCCTGCGCGAGCGGGTCCGTGGCACTGCCAGCCTGGCCGAGGATCGACAGCGGCTGCTGTCGGAGCAGGAGCCTGACCGCAGCACCGGGCGCGACCCGGAGGAACTCTTGGCACAGGCCGAGCTGGTTCGCGAACAGGAAGCCGCGCTGATCAGCGAGGTCGAGCAGGCCCGCGAACGGCTGGACGGTGCGGTGGTCGCCCGTCAGGCGGCCGAGGCGACCGCGGGCGAGGAGGAGCGCCGGCTGAACGAGCTGCTGCGGGCCGCCGCGGACCGGCGCGAGGGCCTGGCTCGCCTGGCCGGGCAGGTTGCCGCGCGGCGCAGCAAGGTCGAGGCCGCGGAGGAGCAGTTCTCCCGGGCCGGCGCCGCCATCGCGGAGGCCGAGGAACGGGCTGCGCGTGCCCGCGCCGCGTACGAGGCGCTCGAGATGCGCGCCGAGCAGGCAAGCGAGCCGATGGGCGACCCGGCCGAGCAGGAAGCGCCGACGGTCGAGCAAGCCGAGGCGGAGGTGGAGACGGCCACACACGCCGCGGCCGGCGTCGACCGCGAGCTGGAGACCCTCCGCCGGGCGGAACGGGAGGCGCACGGCGAGCGCAAGGAATGGTCCGCCCGCCGCGACACGCTGCAGCTCAGCCTGCGCCGCAAGGACGGCGCGGGCACGCTGCTCGCCTCCGGTGATCGGCTGCCCGGCGTCATCGGGTCCATCGCAGCGTTGCTGCAGGTGGACGCGGGGTACGAGAACGCGGTGGCGGCGGCGCTGGGCGCGGCGGCGGACGCCGTCGCCGTGGATGCGCGCCCGACCGCGATCCGTGCGTTGCAGCTGCTCCAGGAGGAGGACGCCGGCCAGGTCGCCCTGATGCTGGGCGACGCCGTCCCGCCGGCACAGTCCGACCCGCGCGGCTGGCCGGCCCTGCCCGCGGGCGCGCGATGGGCCCGTGAACTGGTGTTCGCGCCGCCGGAGGTCGGCGCCGCACTGGACCGGCTGCTGTACCGCGTGGCGGTCGTGACCGACGTCGAGACCGCCTGCGAGCTCGTCCGGCTCTGGCCGGACAGCACGTCCGTGACTCTGGCCGGCGAGGTGATCTCCAGCGGGATGATGCGCGGCGGCTCAGCCTCGGCGCCATCTCTGATCGAGGTCCAGGCCGCCGTGGACGACGCCGACCGCCGGGTGGCGGACGCCACGGCCAGGGCGGACGGCGCCCGTGCGGCCCTGGCGGCGGCAACCGAGCGCCGGAGTGAGGCGCAAGGCGACCTGGCCGATGCGCGCCGCCGGCTGAAGTACGCGAACGACCGGCTGCAGGAGCTGGAGGCCAGGCGGGCCGCCATCGCGCAGGAGCTCGGGCAGCTCGGTGGCACGGCGCGGGCCGCCGACGCCGAGGTGGAGCGGTTGCGGCGGCAGCGGGCCGGCGCCGAGGAGGCGCTCGCGGCCGGACGAGCCGAGCTGGCCGAGCTGGAGGCCAGGATGGCGGCGGCCGAGGAGCTGCCCGTCGAGGAGGAGCCGTCGACGCAGCGACGCGACGACCTCGCGGCGGAGGCGACACAGGCACGTGCGGCGGAGATGGAGGCCCGGCTCACGCTGCGCACGGCGGAGGAGCGGGCCCGTGCCCTGGCGGGACGTGCCGAGCAGCTGGAGAAGGCGGCCGCCGCCGAGCGCGAGGCTCGGGCCAGGGCCGCCGCGCGCGAGGAGCGGCGTCGGCGCCAACTCGAGGTGGCCCGCGCCGTTCTGGTCGGGGCCAGCTACACCCTCCAGCTGCTGGAGGCGTCGCTCGCGCAGGCGGAGCGGCAGCGGCTGGCGGCCCAGGCCGAGCGGGATGCCCGGGAGCGTGAGCTGAGCGCCATCCGGGAGCGGGAGCATGTTCTGACCGCCGAACAGGCACGTTTGATCGACTCCGTGCACAAGGACGAGGTGGCGCGGGCCGAGCAACGCGCGAAGATCGACAACCTGCGGGAGCGCAGCGTCGAGGAGCTGGGCCTCGACCCGGAGGTGCTGGTCGAGGAGTACGGGCCGCATCAGCCCGTGCCGCCGAGCGCTGCGGCACCGGGGGATCCCGAGCCCGACGAGGACCTGCGTGCCGTGCCGTTCGATCGAGCCCAGCAGGAGAAGCGGCTGCGGGCCGCTGAGCGTGCGCTGGCCCTACTCGGCACCGTCAATCCGCTGGCGCTGGAGGAGTTCGCCGCTCTGGAGGAACGCCACACCTTCCTCACCCGTCAACTGGAGGACCTCAAGGCCTCCCGCCGGGATCTGCTGGACATCGTCCGCGAGGTCGACGAACGGGTTGAGCAGGTCTTCACCGAGGCCTACCACGACACGGCGCGCGAGTTCGAGAAGGTCTTCGCCCGGCTCTTCCCCGGCGGCGAGGGCCGGCTGATCCTGACCGACCCCTCGGACATGCTGGCGACCGGCCTCGACGTCGAGGCCCGCCCGCCCGGCAAGAAGGTGAAGCGGCTGTCGCTGTTGTCCGGCGGGGAACGCTCGCTGACCGCCGTGGCGCTCCTGATTGCCATCTTCAAGGCCCGGCCGAGCCCGTTCTACGTCATGGACGAGGTGGAGGCCGCGCTCGACGACACGAACCTCGGCCGGTTGCTGACGATCTTCGAGGAGCTCCGCGAGTCGTCACAACTGATCGTCATCACGCACCAGAAGCGGACGATGGAAGTGGCGGACGCGCTGTACGGCGTCACGATGCGCGGCGACGGCGTGAGCACGGTGGTGAGCCAGCGGCTGCGCGAGGAGCAGCCGGCCTGATCGGTGTCGGGTTTCTCCGTCCGGTGGGTTGAGCGGGCAGTTTTGCCCCGACACGCCCGGCGTGTCGGGGCAAAACTGCCCGCTCAAACTCAGTCGCCTTGATCAGTTGCGGGATCGGCGCAAGCCAACTCGGTCAAACCGCCCGCTCAACGTTCGTCAGCGGTCTGCGATGCGTGGTCGCGTAGCAGCGTGCGCAGCCGGTCGACGTCGCCGTCATCCTTGAGCCCGCGCTTGGCCAGGGGGAAGAACGCGCGGCCGCGGTACCCCTTCAGCCGCACCACGAAGATGCGTTCGGTTTCGAGGATGTCCTGGATGGAGTCCCAGGGGTGCTCCACGCTCGACTGCTCTGTCGTCACCTCGATGCCGGTCGCGGGCTCGACCGTTGCCCGGGTGGCAGAGCGAACCCTGGGCGAGCGCCGCCAGAATCCGCGGACCAGCATCCGCGGCATGACCACGGCGATCACAACGCCGACCACGATCAACGGGACCGCGGTGCCGACGGCCTCGCCGGCACCACCGCGCGCCGCGCCGAGGACGGTGAGCAGGACGGTGACCGTGCCGACCACCATCAGTAGCTTCACAGTCGCCCGGTTGGCCCGGTTGAGCGCCTGGAAGCCCTCGTCGTAGTCACGTTTCTCCGGCTGCCATTCCAGCTCCAGCCGGTCCTGCGGCTGTGTCATCGAAGATCCTTCCCGCGACGTTCTCGCAGCGTATCGGCGCCGTTCACCGGCTCGTCGCTCCATAGATCGTGGGGACGCGCGAGTTACGGATTGTGGCCAACTCGTGACGCCGTCAGGTGTCATGTCGGCTTTGTCGTTCGGGCCAAGTCGGGCAGGGTTGTTCTTGTGGTTGCCGTGGTCTCGGGGTTGTTGCTGACCGTCATCTTGTCAGTCGGGGTGCTGCTGCTCGTCGCCGTACCGAATCTGCGCACGGGAGCCCGAATACTGACCCCGGACGGACGGCGCAAGGCCCGGCAGGCCAAGGAACAGTCGGCGGTCGCGGCCAAGACGGCGGGAAGCCTGGTGGCGAAGGGCGTCAGCGTGGCGGCGAAGCCGCTGTCGACGGCCAGCGAGCACTTGCACGGACGGCTCGATCGGCTGGAGGCCAGGGACGACGACGAGCTGTGGACGCCGCCCGCCCCGGCCGGACACTCCGCCGAACCGGACGTGGAGGCTGCCCGGATCGGCCCGCCACGCGCCGTGCCCGCGGTTTCCGGGCCCATTCCGGAGCTTCACGAGGACCGGGTCGTCGATCTGCGGGACGCGGAGAGCGGTGGCGTCGTCGCCGACGAGGACGGCGACGTCATCGACCTGCGTCAGCACAGCGGCACCGCGCGCCACGCCCGCTGACCGTCGTCACGCCGCTACGAGTCGTTGGCAATGGAGCGGTGCCGGACGTGAACGACCCAGACGATCAGCGCCCCGCCGTCCACGGTGTAGATCACGCGGTAATCGCCGACACGCAGTCGCCGCCTATCGGGCTGGGAGACGAGCGCGGTCGTGCCGAATCCGTAGGGGTCGACCTCGAGTTCCGCGAGCTTCGCCAGAATCCGGAGGGCGATGTCCCGAGGGATCTTGCGTAGTGCATCCCTCGCCTCCGGATGGAAGACGGTGCGGTAGTTACTACTCGGCACGGGCCAGCGTTTCGCTGATCACGTCCTCGAGTGGAATGCCGGGGCCTCGCTCCGCCATGCGCTCGTCGATGATGCGATTGAGTTCCCGCTCCTCCCATTCCTGATACTTGCGCAGGATCTCGATCGAGACGACGGCGGCCACCGGCCTGCCGCGCCTGGTAATGACCGTGGCTTGATCCTCCCGGTCCGCCCTCTCGATCACTTCCGCGAGATGGGCCCGGACGTCACGAATGGACTCGTGCGGCAACTCAGTCACGGCGTCAAGCGTACAAGATGTACAACGTGTACACAACGTTGTCTGGTGTGGTCGCCTTGGCGCGATGATCTGACGCGGACGCCGCCCCCCACAACGCTTCGCGAGGATTAGCAGGAGTTCTGACCCACCAACGGGGGTCGGAACGCCTGCTAATCCGAACTCGCCGCGCCCCGTGCGTGCGACCCTCCTGCCAGTCCGTAGGCTGCCCCGTCGTGGATCCCGTAACGCTCGCCATCCTGGTCGCCGTAGCCTTCGTTCTCCTGCTGGGCGTGGGGCTCGTCGTCGCGCGCGGCCGGCGTGGCGCGACCGGCAGGGATCTCCTGGAGGCCGCACCGGCTCCACCGACCACCCGGCCGGCGCCGGAAGGTGCGGGCCCGGACAGCGTCTCGCCCAGGACGGCGGCGCCGGGGATCGAGGCCCCGACGCCCGAGGAGCTGGGAACGCAGGTCCCCGATCTCCTCGAACCGGCCGCACCGCCCGTCGAGGTCCCGGCGCCGGCGCAGGGCCGGCTGGTCCGGCTGCGGGCCAGGCTGGCCCGCTCCAACAGCGCACTCGGCCAGAGCCTGCTCGCGCTGCTGAGCCGGGACACCCTCGACGCCGCGACCTGGGAGGAGATCGAGGAGACGCTGCTGCTCGCGGATGTCGGGGTCGAGCCGACCACCGAACTGCTCGATCGGCTGCGCCGCCGCGTCACCGTGCTCGGGACCCGCGACCCGGTGCACCTACGCGACATGCTGCGCGAGGAGCTCATTGCACTGGTGGACCCGTCGCCGGGTCTGGACCGGTCGCTGGCCGTGGCGCGTCATGGGGAAGGGCCCGCGGTGGTTCTTGTCGTCGGCGTCAACGGGACGGGGAAGACCACGACGGTGGGCAAGCTGGCGCGGGTCCTGGTGGCCGAAGACCGCGACGTCATCCTGGCGGCCGCCGACACGTTCCGGGCCGCCGCGGCCGATCAGCTGCAGACCTGGGGGGAGCGGGTCGGCGTGCCGACCGTGCGCAGCGAGCGCGAGGGCGGTGATCCGGCCGCGGTGGCGTTCGACGCCGTGCGGGCCGGCATCGAGGGGGAGGCCGACGTCGTCCTGATCGACACGGCCGGTCGGCTGCAGAACAAGGTCGGCCTGATGGACGAACTCGGCAAGGTGAAGCGAGTCGTGGAGAAACACGGTCCGGTCGACGAGGTGCTCCTCGTGCTGGACGCCACCACCGGGCAGAACGGCATGCAGCAGGCGCGCGTCTTCTCCGAGGTGGTGGACGTGACCGGCATCGTCCTGACCAAGCTGGACGGCACGGCGAAGGGCGGGATCGTGATCGCTATCCAGCGTCAGCTGGGGGTGCCGGTCAAGCTCGTGGGGCTGGGGGAGGGGCCGGACGATCTCGCGCCCTTCGACCCGGCAGCCTTTGTCGATGCCCTGATCGCCTGAAGCGGAGTCGCTCATCTGAGCGCGTCAACGCCGACATGTGCCGGCGTTGCGCTATGGACCTCTGGGCAACGCAGTGTGACGTAGCGATGAAACATAGAGTTCACCGCCTGACGCACTGCGTCACAGTCTGGAAATCTTTCAGGTCCTCCACGGAAACGACTGGGCCCCAAGGTGTGCCTGCGCCCTGCAGAGTTGCGGGCACTCCTCCGCCCGCCGTCGGCTGAGGCAACCCCCCACTTGCCCGGCCACGGCACCATTCCCATGGAGTCGCTAGTGATCGCTGCATCAGAGTTCTATGAGATCAACAGCGGTGACACCGCGTGGGTTCTCGCGAGCGCCGCGCTCGTCCTGCTCATGACCCCAGGCCTGGCGTTCTTCTACGGCGGCATGGTCCGGGGCAAGAACGTCCTCAACATGCTGATGATGAACTTCATCACCATCGGCATCGTCAGCGTGGTGTGGGTCCTCGCCGAATTCAGCCTCGCCTTCGGCGGCAGCAGCGGGATCATCGGCGACCTGCACTACGCGGGTCTTTCAAACACGGCCGCAAACCTCCCGCTGAACTCCGGCATTGACTGGCTGACGATTCCTCCGCTGGCGTTCGTCGCATTCCAGCTGATGTTCGCCGTCATCACGCCGGCGCTGTTCACCGGCTCGATCGCCGACCGCATGAAGTTCGGCCCGTTCGTGACCCTCATCGCAGTGTGGTCGCTTCTGGTGTACGCACCGATTGCGCACTGGGTCTGGGCCCCCAGCGGCTGGATCTTCAAGCAGGGCGCGTTCGACTTCGCCGGTGGCACTGTCGTCCACGCCAACGCCGGGGCCGCGGGCCTTGCGCTGGCGCTCGTGCTCGGCAAGCGCAAGGGCTGGCCGAAGGAGCCGATGCGGCCACACAACCTGCCGCTGGTTCTGCTTGGTGCAGGTCTGCTGTGGTTCGGCTGGTTCGGGTTCAACGCCGGTTCGGCGCTTACCGCCGGCGGCCTGGCCTCGGTGGCGTTCATCACGACGAACACGGCGACCGCATCGGCCATGATCGGCTGGGTGATCACCGAGAAGTTCCGTGACGGTCACCCGACGACGCTCGGCGCGGCGTCCGGTGCGGTCGCCGGTCTGGTCGCGATCACGCCGGCCTGTGCGTATGTGAGCCCGGTCGGTGCGATCATCCTCGGCCTGCTGGCCGGGTCGATCTGCTGCCTGGCCACCGGGCTGAAGTTCAGGTTCGGCTACGACGACGCGCTCGACGTCGTCGGCGTCCACCTGGTGGGCGGCGTGCTCGGTGCGCTGCTTATCGGGCTCCTGGCCACAACGGCGTTCAACTCCCTGTCCGTGGACGCCCTGTTCTACGGCGGTGGGTTCAGTCAGCTGGGCAAGCAGTTCATCGCGGTCGCGGGCTCGGTGATCTACTCGTTCGTCGCGACCTACATCATCGCCAGGGTGATCAGCCTGATCTTCGGCGGCCTGCGCGTCAGCGAGGACGTCGAGGTCGAAGGTCTCGACATCAACCTGCACGCCGAGAGCGGTTACGAGCTGGGCGGCATCGGCGGCGGGTCCGTCCGCGCCGCTGCTCCGGCCGCCCGTGCCTCGGAGGAGGTGCCCGCATGAGACTGATCACCGCGGTGATCAAGCCGCACAAGCTCGATGAGGTAAAGGCCGCGCTGGAGGCGTTCGGTATCCAGGGGATGACCGTCAGCGAGGCCAGCGGGTATGGCCGGCAGCGTGGCCACACCGAGGTGTACCGCGGTGCCGAGTACACCGTGGATCTCGTGCCGAAGGTTCGCCTCGAGGTCCTCGTGGACGACACGGACACCGCCGACGTGGTCGATGTCATCGTGAAGAGCGCCCAGACGGGTCGCATCGGCGACGGAAAGGTCTGGACGACGCCGATCGAGGACGTCGTCCGGGTCCGCACCGGGGAACACGGGTCGGACGCGCTCTGACCTGAGTTTCGCACGACACTGTCGACGGGCGGCCGGTATGAAGACCGCCGCCCGTCGACTCTGTCGGCCGATGCGCCAGCAAGGTCCCGTCCGCAGCAGCCCCGGCCGGCCGGGGCTGACGTGGTGGACGCAGCGGAAGGGGTCTACGTGGCGAGCGTCGAGCGGGAACTGATCGACGAAAGCCCAGACGACCTGTCCCAAGCCGCGCTTGCCGCCGCCCGCGATTTGCGCAGGGATCGGATCGCCCTCGCCGTGCGCTCCGGAACGTCCGGTCCCGACCGGCGCCGGGCCCTCGCCGCGTTGGTGGAGCCCGCCCTTGTCCAGGCATGGAAGGCCGCGATCGCCGGATATCAGCCGAGCCGCGGCCGGCGGCGGGTCAACGGGCTGGAAGGCATCGCGCTGGCCGCCGTGGGCAGCATCGCCCGGGGTGACGCCGGCCCCTGCAGTGATCTCGATCTCGTCCTGCTCCACGACGGGCGCCATCTGCCGCCGGACGAGGTCAGCGCACTCGCCCAGCGTCTGTGGTACCCGCTGTGGGACGGCGGCCTGCGCGTCGACCACGCCGTGCGCACGCCTTCCCAATGCCGCGACGTCGCGAACAACGACCTGTCGGCCGCCATCGGCCTGCTCGATCTGCGGGCGCTCGCGGGCGACACGGCGCTCGTCGTCCGCGCTCGCACATCGCTGCTGGGTGACTGGCGCAACGGCATCCGGCGACGGCTGCCGTTGGTCCTGGAGAACCTTGCCGAGCGCGGTGAGCGGTGGGGCGAGGCGGCGCATCTGTTGGAACCCGATCTCAAGGAGTCGCGCGGCGGCCTGCGCGACGTCACGACGCTGCGCGCGCTGGCGGCGAGCTGGGTGACCGACCGGCCGCACGGTGAGGTGGACGAGGCCCACCGCCGCCTGCTCGACGTCCGGGATGCACTGCAGTCGGTGACGGGGCGCGGGGTGGACCGGCTGCTGCTGCCCGAGCAGGACGCCGTTGCGGTCGCCTGTGGCCTGGAGGACGCCGACGAGCTGCTGGCCGAGGTCAGTGACGCCGCGCGGTCGATCGCGCACGCCGTGGATGTCACCGTGCGCCGGGCCCGTCAGGCGCTGCCGAGCCGGCGACTGCGACCCGGACCGCGCCGGCCGCGACTGCGCCCGCTCGGGCACGGCCTGGTGGAGCACGACGGCGAGGTGGTGCTCGGTGTCGGGGTGCGGGCCTCGGAGGACGCCGTGCTGCCGCTGCGAGCCGCCGCCACGGCCGTACGGTCCGGCCTCCCGCTGTCTCCAGTCACCGTGAGCCACCTGGCGAACGACTGCCCACCCTTGCCTGAGCCCTGGCCGGTGGCGGCGCGCGAGGCGCTGGTCGCCATGCTGGGCGGCGGTCAGGCGCTCGCCGGAGTCTGGGAGTCGCTCGACCGCGCCGGGCTGGTGGTCCGCTGGCTGCCGGAGCTGGCCGGGGTCCGCAATCGGCCGCAGCGCAATGCCGTCCACCGGCACACCGTGGACCGGCACCTGGTCGAGACCGTCGTCCAGGCACAGCCGTTCCTGCGCGACGTCTCGCGGCCCGATCTGCTGGTCCTGGCGGCGCTGCTGCACGACCTGGGCAAGCTCCCCGGCGCGCTCGACCACTCCTCGGTGGGGGCGCCGCTCGCGTACAGAGCCGTGCGCCGGGTGGGGCTGGCTCCCGGCGACTGCGAAGTGGTGGAGCGGCTGGTCCGGGAACACCTCACGCTGGTCGAGCTCGCGACCCGGCGGGACCCGGACGACCCCAGCACCGTGGACGCGCTGGTGAAGGCGGTCGACGGACGCTCGGAGGTGCTGGAGATGCTCCGCGCACTCACCGAGGCCGACGCGACCGCGGTGGGGCCGGTGGCGTGGACGGCATGGCGGGCACGGCTCGTCCAGGACCTGGTGGAACGGGCCCGGACGGCCCTGCGTGGCGAGGACCCCCCCGGCCCGGCGCCGATCGGGCCGACGGAGAGCGAGCTCGTGAACGGTGTGGTCTCCGACGGCCGGCCCCGGGTCGCGGTCGCCGCCCTGGACGAGCTGCACGTTGTCACCGTCGTCGCCGCCGACCGGCCGGGACTGCTGGCCGACATCGCCGGCATGCTCGCCGGATTCCGCCTGACGGTGAAGTCGGCGCTGGTCCGCACCGTCGGGACCGACGCCGGCGACGTGGCCGTCGACACGTGGTGGGCGGACAGCGGCAGCTCCGAGGTGCCCTCGGCGGCCACGCTGGAGACCGCACTGCGCCGGCTGGGCGAGGGCGACCGCAGCCTGCTGGACCGACTGGCTCGCCGCGATGCCGGCTACCGGGCGCCGGCCGGCGCACCGGCCCGGCCGCGGGTCGTGCTGGTCCCGGGGGCCTCGGCGGAGGCGACCGTCCTGGAGGTGCGCGCGGCCGACCGGCCGGGTCTCATGCACGCCATCGGGTCCGCGCTCGCGGGGGTCGGCGTCGACCTGCGGTCCGCCCACGTCGCGACGCACGCGGGGCAGGCGGTCGACGTCCTCTACGTGTGCGAGCCGGGCGGCGGCCAGCTCTCCCCGCCACGGGTGGCGCAGGCCGTGTCGGCGCTGGTCGACGCCGGCACCGTGGCCGAGGCGGCGGTCCCCCCACGGACGCTGACGCCACACAGCACGAAGCGGGCGGCGACCCCCGACTCCCGCCCGTAACCCCCGAACCCCGCGCCGATCAAGCAAATCGGGGTCGATCAAGCAAACCGGAGCCGATCAAGCAAACCAGGACCGCGCTCGACGTCGTGAGGCCGCCCGGGTGAGCGGCCGGTTACCCTGATGCTCGTGTTCGCCACGCTCTCCGACCGCCTCACCGCCACCTTCAAATCCCTGCGCGGCAAGGGGCGGCTGTCCGAGGCCGATGTCGACGCCACGATCCGCGAGATCCGCCGGGCGCTGCTGGACGCCGACGTCGCCGTGCCGGTGGTGCGGCAGTTCACGGCGAAGGTGCGAGAGCGGGCGCTGAGCGCCGAGGTGTCGCAGGCGCTGAACCCGGCGCAGCAGGTCGTGAAGGTCGTCAACGAGGAGCTGATCGGCATCCTCGGCGGCGACACCCGTCGACTGCGGCTGGCCAAGACGCCGCCCACCGTGATTCTCCTGGCCGGCCTCCAGGGCGCCGGAAAGACGACGCTCGCCGGAAAGCTCGGACGCTGGCTGCGCGAGCAGGGTCACACCCCGCTCCTGGTCGCCTCGGACCTGCAGCGGCCGAATGCCGTCACGCAGCTGCAGGTGGTGGGCGAGCGGGCCGGCGTCCCGGTGTTCGCGCCGCATCCGGGTGTCACGGGCAACGCCGAGTTCGCGGACGTGCCGCCCGGCGACCCGGTGGCGGTGGCCCGCGACGGCGTTGCCTATGCCCGGGAGCGGCAGTACGACGTCGTGATCGTCGACACCGCCGGCCGGCTGGGCGTCGACGAGGCGATGATGAAGCAGGCCGCCGAGATCCGTGATGCGACGTCGCCGGACGAGATCCTTTTCGTCGTCGACGCCATGATCGGCCAGGACGCCGTGACGACGGCTCAGGCGTTCCTCGACGGCGTCGGCTTTGACGGTGTCGTCCTGTCGAAGCTGGACGGCGACGCCCGCGGCGGTGCGGCGCTGTCCGTACGCGGGGTCACCGGACGACCGGTGATGTTCGCCTCCACCGGGGAGAAGCTCGAGGATTTCGAGCTGTTCCACCCGGACCGGATGGCGTCCCGCATCCTCGACATGGGCGACATCCTCACGCTGATCGAGCAGGCCGAACGCGCCTTCGACGCCGAGCAGGCGGAGAAGATGGCGGCGAAGCTGGCCGCCGACGAGGACTTCACGCTGGAGGACTTCCTCACCCAGATGTCGGCCCTGCGCAATGTGGGGTCGTTGAAGAAGATGCTGGGAATGCTCCCCGGCATGGGTGACCTGCGTGACCAACTGGACAGCTTCGACGACCGCGAGATGGACCGGGTCGAGGCGATCATCAAGTCGATGACGCCGCAGGAGCGCCGGCAGCCGCGCATCCTCAACGGATCTCGTCGGCTGCGGGTGGCGCGTGGATCCGGCGTCCAGGTCAGCGACGTCAACCAGCTGCTGGAGCGGTTCGGCGAGGCGCAGAAGATGATGCGTCAGATGCGGCGCGGCATGGGCATCCCCGGGATGCCGGGCATGCCGGGGCTCGGCGGAGGCGGGAAGAAGTCCCGCGGCAAGAGCGCGCCGCCGGCGCGCAAGGGCAAGGGCAAGTCCGGCAACCCGGCCAAGCGGGCGCAACAGGAGCGCGAAGCGGCACAGCGCTCGGCGTCCCGGGAGACCGCGGCCCCGGGCAGCGCCTTCGGACTGGGCGGCGCCGACCAGAGCGCCGCACCCGACGTCGATCCGGCGTCCCTGGAGCTGCCGCCCGGTTTCGAGAAGTTCCTGGGACGGTGACCGGCGGGCCGGTGCTGCACCTTCGCGGGCCGGTGCTGGCCGGGCCGGAGGAGGTGCGGTCACGAGCCTGGGTGGTGAACGGCCGCATCACGTACGAGCGGCCCGCGGCAGCCGCCGACGCCGTGGACGGGTGGGTCCTTCCAGGGCTGGTGGACGCTCACTGCCACGTCGGACTGTCCAAGGATGGCGCCGTCCCGCCGGAGGTCGCCGAGGACCAGGCGCGGACCGATCGCGACAACGGGACTTTGCTGATCCGGGACGCCGGTCAGGCCGGCGACACCCGCTGGATCGACGACCGCCCGGACCTTCCGGTGATCATCCGCGCGGGTCGGCACATCGCCCGCACCAAGCGTTACCTGCCCAACTACGCCCACGAGATCGAGCCGGACGAGCTGGTGGACTTCGTCGTCCGGGAGGCGCGCAGCGGCGACGGGTGGGTGAAGCTGGTCGGGGACTGGATCGATCGCGATGTGGGGGACTTGGCGCCGTGCTGGCCGGCTGACGCGCTCACCGCCGCGATCGCCGCCGCTCATGGCGAGGGCGTGCGCGTCACGGCGCACTGCTTCGGCGAGGACTGCCTGCCCGACCTGCTCGCCGCCGGCATCGACTGCATCGAGCACGCGAGCGGGCTCACCGATGCGACCCGGCAGGCCGCCGCCGACCGGGGCGTCCCCGTCGTCCCCACCTTGATCAACATCGCGACGTTCCCCGCGATCGCAGCACGCGCGGAGGCGAAGTTCCCGCAGTACGCCGCGCACATGCGCGCGCTGCACGCCCGCCGGTACGCCAATGTCGTGGCGGCGTACGAGGCCGGGATCCCGATCTTCTGCGGCACGGATGCCGGCGGGTCGCTGGCGCACGGCCTGGCCCCGCGTGAGGTCGCGGAGCTCGTCACTGCGGGGCTGCCGACCATCGCGGCGCTGGACGCCGCCTGCTGGTCGGCGCGCGCGTGGCTCGGACGGCCTTGTCTGGACGAGGGCGATCCGGCGGATCTGCTGGTCTGCGACGCCGACCCCCGGGCCGACGTGTCGACCCTGCTGACGCCACGCCTGATCGTGTTGCGCGGCCGCATCGTCGGCTGAGTCGGCTGATGCGCCCTGGCAGCTCGCTGGTCGAGCCGGCCGGCGCCGTCCCCGCACATGTCCGGCGACGGTCTGTGCGTCTGGCAGAATGTCTCCTCGTACCCGGCCGGCGCGCGGCCCCTCTCACCGCGTGACGCCGAGTCCACGGACCGTCTCGTGCCCGGAACCCCACCCGGACGACGCGATCGGTCACCCCCAGCAGAAGCAGGAGCGTCCACACCCGTGGCTGTCAAGATCCGCCTGAAGCGCATGGGCAAGATCCGTGCGCCGTACTATCGCATCGTCGTCGCCGACTCCCGGACGAAGCGCGACGGTCGCGCCATCGAGGAGATCGGCAAGTATCACCCCACGCACGAGCCGTCGATCATCGAGGTCGACTCGGAGCGTGCCCGCTACTGGCTCGGGGTGGGTGCCCAGCCCACCGAGCAGGTGCTGGCACTGCTCAAGGTCACCGGCGACTGGCAGGCCTTCAAGGGCGAGGCCGGCGCCGAAGGCACACTGAAGGTCGCCGCGCCGAAGGCCGACAAGAAGGCCGTCTTCGAGGCGGCGGCCCGCGAGGCGATGGGCGAGGCCAAGGAGGGCGCGACCACGCCACGTGCCAAGAGGAGCAAGCCCAAGGCGGAGCCGGCCGCGGAGGCGCCCGCTGCGGCGCCGACCGACGCGCCCGCCGAGGCCCCGGCCGCGGAGACTCCGGCTGCCGAGCCCCCGGCTGCCGAGCCCCCGGCCGCCGAGACTCCCGCCGCCGAGACTCCGGCCGCGGAGACTCCGGCCGCCGAGACTCCGGCTGGCGAGACTCCGGCTGGCGAGACGTCGGGCGCCGAGACTCCGGCTGGCGAGACGTCCGGCGAAACGGCTGGCGAAACGGCCGCCGACGGTGCCGGAGCCTGACGTGCTCGTCGACGCCCTCGAGCACCTGGTTCGGGGGATCGTGGCTCACCCGGACGAGGTCCAGGTGCGCAGCCGGTCGATGCGTCGCGGAACGCTGCTTGAGGTGCGGGTGCACCCGGAGGACCTGGGTCGCGTGATCGGCCGCTCCGGGCGCACCGCCACCGCCTTGCGCACCGTCGTGAAAGCCTTGTCGAACGGCGAACCGGTCCGGGTCGACGTCGTCGACGTGGACCGCGGTCGCTGACCGGCATCGGCTGACGGCCTGGCGGCGATGCGACTGGTGGTCGCCCGGATCGGCCGTGCTCACGGCATTCGTGGCGAGGTCAGCATCGAGGTGCGTACCGACGTGCCGGAACGGCGGTTCGTCCCGGGCGCCGTGCTGCACGTCGCGGATCGAGCATCCGGGGTGCCCGCGACGTTGACGCTGACCGGCGTTCGCGACCACAACGGGACGCTCCTCCTCCGCTTCGCCGAGGTGCCGGACCGCACTGCGGCCGAGGCGCTGCGGGACGTCCTGCTGGAGGCCGACGTCCCGGAGGAGCCCGAGGAGGCCGACGCCTGGTACGACCATCAGCTGGTCGGGCTGCGAGCGGAGACACCGGACGGCGAGACGATCGGCGCGGTGGTGGCCGTCGAGCATCCCCCGGCCCAGGATCTGCTGGTGATCCGGCAAGTCGACGGCAGCGATGCGCTCGTCCCGTTCGTGCGGGCGATCGTCCCCGAGATCGACGTCCCCGCCGGCCGCGTCGTCATCGATGCCCCGCCCGGCCTGCTGGACGGCGAAGCCACGTGAGCGACCCAGACAGTCGCGGAGCCGAGAAAAGGGGCCGCCAAGAGGCGCCGCCCGGCGCGCGAACAAATCAACTCAGAGTCGATCTCATCAGCATCTTCCCCGAGTACTTCGCTCCGCTGGAGCTGTCGCTGATCGGACGGGCCCGACGCGCCGGGCTGATCGACGTCGCCGTGCACGACTTGCGCGACTTCACCCACGACCGGCACCGAACCGTCGATGACGCGCCCGCCGGTGGGGGTGCCGGCATGGTGATGCGTCCCGAGCCGTGGGGCGAGGCGCTGGACGCCGTGCTCGCGGGCGGACGGCGCATGCTGGGCCCGGACGCCGTCCCCACGCTCATCGTCCCCACGCCGTCCGGTCACCTGTTCACCCAGAACCTGGCCGCCGCCCTCGCCGCCGAGCCCTGGCTCGCCTTCGCCTGCGGCCGGTACGAGGGGATCGACGAGAGGGTGCTCGACGAGTCCGCCGCCCACATGCCGGTGCTGCCGGTCAGCCTGGGCGACTACGTGCTGAACGGCGGTGAGGCGGCGGCACTGGCCGTCGTCGAGGCGATCACGCGCCTCCTGCCCGGAGTGCTGGGGAATGCCGACAGCCTGACCGAGGAGAGCCACACCGACGGGCTGCTGGAGTACCCGGTCTACACCAAGCCGGCGGCGTGGCGCGACCGCGACGTCCCTGCCGTCCTGATGTCCGGTCACCACGCGCAGATCCGCCGATGGCGCCGTGACCAGCGGTTACGTCGCACCGCCGAGCGACGTCCGGACCTCGTGCAACGACTGGATCCGGCCACCCTCGACGCGGCGGACCTCGCGGTTCTTGCCGAAGTCGGCTGGGTCCCCGACGGCGCGGGATTTCGGCGGGCTGAACAGCGTGTGGCAGACTGAATCCTCGTGCCGCCGGTCGGCCGCCTCCCTGCCACAGGGGGGAGCGACGGCCAGGCCATGTCTCGTCGGCGCACCGAACTCGCAGACCCCAGACCTGCGCGGGTGACCTGTGGCACCTGCCGGAGAGCGACTTGCCATGCACACGCTCGACAGCCTCGACGCGGCCTCCCTGCGTGACGACATCCCCGGCTTCCGTCCCGGCGACACCCTGAAGGTGCACGTCAAAGTCGTGGAGGGCAACCGTTCCCGGATCCAGGTGTTCCAGGGCGTCGTGATCCGCCGCTCCGGCGGCGGCATTCGTGAGACCTTCACCGTGCGCAAGATCAGTTTTGGCGTGGGCGTGGAGCGCACCTTCCCCGTGCACTCGCCGATCATCGACAAGATCGAGGTCGTCACCCGCGGTGACGTCCGGCGGGCCAAGCTGTATTACCTCCGATCGCTGCGCGGCAAGGCTGCCAAGATCAAGGAGAAGCGGGACTCCGCACCGGCGCACTGAGCCTTTCAGGGGCCGGCGTAGGTGGGCGGGGACGCGTGACGCAGGCGCCGGTAACGCAGCCGGGGCGACCCGAGCCGCGGCACGTGGGGCTGGCACGGGCCGTGCCAGCCGGTCGGGGGCATCCGTCGTCGGCGCGGAGGGCGGCGGTGATCCTGCTCGCCGTCGCAGTCACGGTGGCGCTGGTGCGTGCCCTGCTGGTGCAGTCCTTCGTCGTGCCGTCGGGCTCGATGGAGCCGACCGTCCACATCGGTGACCGGATCCTGGTGTCCCGTCTGGCGTACCAGTTCGGCGGGGTGCATCGCGGGGATGTAGTGGTCTTCGACGGGACCGGGATCTTCGCGCCGCCCAGCCGGCCGGCGGGCGGCCTGCTCGCCAAGGCTGGTGCGGACATCGCGGCCGTGTTCAGCATGCCGGTCGGCGCGCAGGACTATGTCAAGCGTGTCATCGGCCTGCCCGGGGAGCGAGTGGCGTGCTGCGACGGCGAGGGGCGTATCACGGTCGACGATCGTCCGCTCGTGGAGCCGTACCTGCCGGCAGGGGAACCGGCGAGCACCGTCCGGTTCGACGTCACGGTGCCGCCGGGGCGGCTGTGGGTGATGGGGGACCATCGCAGCGTCTCCGCGGACTCCCGAGCGCACCTGGGCGACCCGGGCGGCGGTACGGTTCCTGAGGACCGCGTCGTCGGCCGCGTGATCGGCGTCTACTGGCCGTTCCCCCGTGCCGGCCGCGTGTCCGGGGGACAGTACGCCTCGTCCACGCTCGCGACGGGGCCGCCCAGTGCAGCGACTGCGGAAGGACGCCGGTGACCGACTCCCGCGACGACGAGACGGCCCACGCGTCCACGTCGACGCAGCAGCAACCGGTCGGGGAGCCGCCCCCGGCGGATGCCGACGGGGAGTCTGGCGGGTCCCCATCCCGCTCGGCGGCCGCGGCGCTGCTCTCGGTGGTCCGTGAGGTGGCGCTGGTGCTGGGCATAGCGCTCGGCCTGTCGCTGCTGATCAAGACGTTCCTGGTACAGGCGTTCTACATCCCGTCGGAGTCGATGGAGAACACGCTGCTGATCGGCGACCGAGTGCTGGTCAGCAAGCTGACGCCGGGACCGTTCGATCTGCATCGCGGCGACGTCGTGGTGTTCTCCGATCCGGGCGGTTGGCTGCCGCCCAGCGTGGAGCCGTCCGAGGGCCCGGTGCGGGACGGCGTCCGCGACGTGCTGATGTTCATCGGCCTGCTGCCCTCCGACTCCAGCGAGCACCTGATCAAGCGCGTCATCGGATTGCCCGGCGACACGGTCACCTGCTGCGACACCAAGGGTCGGCTGACTGTCAATGGTGTCGCGGTCGATGAGCCGTACCTGTTCCCCGGCGACGATCCGAGCGACCGCGACTTCACGGTGACGGTCCCTCGGGGCAGGCTATGGGTGATGGGCGACCACCGTTCCGTGTCCGAGGACTCCCGCTTCCACCGAGATATCGGCGACGGCACCGTGCCGATCGACGACGTCGTCGGACGAGCCTTTGTGATCGTGTGGCCGTTCGACCGCGGCAGCGTCCTGCACAACCCGGCGACGACGTTCACCAAGGTCGCGTCGCCGTGACCGGCCGCGGCTTTCAGCGGCGCTTTCAGCAGGGATGCCGGTGACGCGCTTGCGTGACGAGGGGGCGCAGGCGTGGTCCGGTGAGCCGGAGTTCCCCGCGAAGGGCACAGACGAGCCGCACCGGCCGGCGTCATCGGTGGGCCATGCCGTCCTGGTGATGCTGCGTGAGGTCACTCTCGTGGTGGGGATCGCCCTCGGCCTCTCGTTGCTGATCAAGACATTCCTGATGCAGGCGTTCTACATCCCCTCAGAGTCGATGCAGAACACGCTGCAGGTGGGCGACCGTGTCCTGGTCAGCAAGCTGACCCCGGGCCCGTTCGACCTGCACCGCGGTGACATCGTGGTCTTCTCCGACTCCGGGCACTGGTTGCCGGCGACTGCGGGCGAGTCGCACGCGGGAGTGGGGGAGGCCGTGCGTAACGTGCTGACCTTCGTCGGCTTGCTCCCGGCTGACTCCAGTGACCACCTCATCAAGCGGGTGATCGGAATGCCGGGCGACACGGTCGCCTGCTGCGACAGCAAAGGACGGGTCACGGTCAACGGCGTCGCGGTGAATGAGCCGTATCTCTATCCGGGCAACAGCCCCAGCGAGGAGGACTTCACCGTGACGGTGCCGGCGGGCAGCGTCTGGGTGATGGGGGACCATCGGGCCAATTCGCAGGATTCGCGGTACCACCGCAGCGTCCGGGACGGGACCGTGCCGATCGACGACGTCGTCGGCCGGGCGTTCGTGGTGGTGTGGCCGTTGGACCGGACAGGAGTTCTGCACCGACCGAGCGACGCGTTCCAGGCGGTGTCGAATGGCTGAGGCGCGGGGTGCGAAGGTCCGTACGGCGCCGGTGAAGGTTCCGGTCAACGTCGTGCCTACGCTGCGCGAGGAACGTCGGCTCCTGCGTGCCGGTCATCGCCTCGTGGCGGCGGTTGACGAGGTGGGCCGCGGTGCGCTGGCCGGGCCGGTCACGGTGGGGATCGTGATCGTTGATGAGTCGACCCGCTCCGCACCTGCCGGCGTGCGCGACTCGAAGCTGCTGACCCCGGCGGCCCGGATGGCACTGGCTCCCCGACTGCGCCGCTGGGCCCCGGCGTACGCCGTCGGGCACGCCGAGCCGCACGAGATCGACCAGGTGGGGATCATCGCCGCGCTTCGCATGGCGGCGTGGCGCGCCCTGGCACAGATCGACGTCAAGCCGGACTGCGTGCTTCTGGACGGCTCGCACGACTGGCTGACAACACCGCCGGCACTGTTCGGCCCGGACCTGTGCATCCCCGATCTCGCCGTTGAGCCGCCGGTCGTGCCGTCCACCGTGGTGACCCGGGTGAAAGCCGACATGCGCTGCGCTGCGGTGGCTGCGGCCAGTGTCCTGGCCAAGGTGGAGCGCGACGCGATCATGGTGACCCGCTCCCAGCAGTACCCGGAGTACTGCTGGGAGGACAACAAGGGCTACTCCGCCCCGGAGCATGTGGCGGCGCTGCGGCGGTTCGGGGCGACGGCGCAGCACCGGCGGTCGTGGAGCCTGCCCGGGTTGTCCGCCGACGTCATCGCGCTGCTGGACGGCCGGAGCCCGTCGGCGTCGTCAGACGGTGCCGCCGAGAGCCCAGCCGAGGCCGGCGGCGCGCAGACCCATCACGAGGCTGAGAACGACGTTGACGAGCGCCGCCCGCACAGCGCCGTCCTCGACGAGGCGGCCAGTCTCATGCCCGAAGGTGCTGTCAGAGGTTCCGCGGATAGGGGGCGCGAGGCCGGGCGGGATCCGGCGCCCGCCGGGCAAGGCGGAGGAGGAGCTTGCAGCGGAGCTACGGGCGACGACGACAACGCCGCCGGGCGGGATGCCGGGGCCCGATCCGCTCCGCGATCTCCCCTACCCGTGGAACCTCTCAGTGGTCAGCGGCCCGCAGAAGCCGGTACCCACTAGCGTCACGACCTCTGGTGACCGCCGCGGCCTCTCCCGACCTGGCTTGCCCGACCCGGTCCGGACGAATCGGACGTCATGCCGCCATTCCCGCTGAGGCCCGACTCGCGCGGAGCGCATCACCACGGTTGGGTCAGGCCCCCGGGCGCCGGTTGGGCCATCATGGAGGCAGGATCAGAACGCAGTCGAACGCCGTGCCCGCCGCACGGCCCTATGCGGCACCAACACCGTGCCTGGGGAGCGACCGGCCACCATGAGCGCCGAGGATCTCGAGAACTACGAGACCGAGATGGAGCTGCAGCTCTACCGCGAATATCGCGACGTCGTCAGCCTGTTCAGCTACGTCGTGGAGACGGAGCGGCGCTTCTACCTGGCGAATCATGTCGACCTGCAGGCCAGATCGGCGGACGGCGAGGTGTACTTCGAGGTCGTCATGAGCGACGCCTGGGTGTGGGACGTGTATCGCCCGGCTCGGTTTGTTAAGAATGTCCGAGTAGTGACGTTCAAGGACGTCAACGTCGAGGAGCTGAACCCCACCGAGCTCGATCTGCCCAAGGCGGGGGGCTTCAGCACGGGCTGAGCCTCGCTTCACTGCCGGGATGCCGCCGCTCTCACCAGCGCCGCTCGCCTGGGCGGGACGCTTGACTCGACCGGTTCCGCTCGCCTCGGCGGGATGCGCTTGACTCGGTGGGACGCGCTTGAGTCGACCGGTTCCGCTCGCCTCGGGCGGGGATGCGCTTGACTCGGTGGGGACCGCTTGACTCGGTGGGACGCGCTGGACTCGGCCGGGACCGCTTGCCTCGGGCGGGGACGCGCTGGACCCGATAGGCGGCGCATTACTCGCTGGATGCCGCATTACTCGCTGGATGCCGCATTACTCATGGGATGCCGGGCTGCCCCCGCCATGCAAGCGCTTCCATCACGGCATTCGGCGAGTAAAGCGGCATTCCGCGAGTAACGCCGTGCACCGATGCTCACCGACCCTGAGCGCCCAATCCGCTTGAGGGCCTGCACTGTGGACTAGACGGCGGTGCGCCGGTCCCGCCGTTCAGGCCACAGACGGCGACTTCGTCCCACGATCCACAGATTTCCTCGCGCCGCACCACGCAGGGCCGAAGCTCGCCAGGGTGGGCAGCGGAGGTGAGCGGGATGAGGGTCAAGGACGCGGTGGGGCGTCACGGCGAAGACGTCGCGACGGCGCACCTGACCACGGCGGGCTTACGGGTGGTGGCGCGTAACTGGCGGTGCTCGCTGGGGGAGATCGACATCGTCGCGGTGGACGGCGACTGTCTGGTCGTCTGCGAGGTGAAGACTCGACGATCGGTGTCGCGGGGGACGCCGATCGAGGCGGTGACGCCGCAGAAGGTCAGGAGGCTGCGCCGGCTCGCGGCGGTCTGGCTGAAGGCTCAGGACCAGTGGTTCGCTTCTGTGCGGATCGATGTCGTCGCTGTGGTGCAACCACGCAACGGTCCGCCGCGGGTTGAGCATCTGCGCGGGGTGGGCTGAGTGTCGCTCGGGCGATCCCTGACGGTGGCCGTGGTCGGTCTGCAGGGCCACCTGGTCGAGGTCGAGGCCGACATCGCCTCGGGCCTGCCGACTTTCGGGCTCGTGGGTCTCCCCGATGCGTCTCTGATGGAGGCTCGGGACCGGGTGCGGGCGGCCGCGGCGAACTCGGGTCATGCCCTGCCCCAGCAGCGGATCACGGTCAACCTCTCACCCGCTGGACTCCCCAAGGCCGGCACGGGATTCGATCTCGCCGTAGCGGTGGCCCTCATGGCGGCAGCGGGAATCGCACCGAACCCCACCGTTCGGCGCTACGTCCATCTCGGCGAGCTGGGGCTCGACGGAAGGGTCCGACCGATCCGGGGGGTCCTCCCGGCCGTTCTCGCCGCTGTTGAGAGCGGTCGGCCGGACGTCGTCGTCCCCGCCGGGAACGAGGTCGAGGCACAGCTGGTCCCCGGCGCACGGGTGATTCCGGTGAGCCATCTCATCCAGGTCATCGCTCTGCACGGCGGCGAGGTGGAACCACGGGACCCCGATGACGAGCGAGATATGGCGGACCTCGCTGCCGGCGGATCGGCGCCATCTGAAGACAGTTCGGCCGCTGAGCCGCCCGACCTGGCGGACGTCATCGGCCAGTCCGAGGGGCGTCGTGCCCTGGAGGCAGCTGCCGCCGGCGGGCACCACCTGCTCCTGATGGGCCCCCCTGGTGCCGGCAAGACCATGCTCGCCGCGCGGCTGCCGGGGTTGCTACCCGACCTCGACGACCACCAAGCCGTCGAGGTCACCGCGGTGCATTCCCTCGCGGGCACGCTGGACGCGGCCGCCGGGCTGATCGTGCGCCCGCCGTTCGAGGATCCGCACCACACGGCCACGGTGGTCTCGCTCGTTGGTGGCGGCAGCGGGCTGCCCCGGCCCGGGGCCGCGTCGCGGGCGCATCGCGGCGTTCTGTTCCTCGATGAAGCGGCAGAGTTCGAACCACGCGTTCTGGAAGCGCTGAGGCAACCGCTGGAACATGGCGAGCTGGTGATCCACCGCGCTCAAGGGGCGGCTCGATTCCCTGCCCGGTTCCAACTGATCCTGGCGGCTAACCCGTGTCCGTGCGGGCTGGCGACCGGGGCAGGGCTGGACTGCACTTGCCCGCCCATGCTCCGCCGCCGATATCTGGCGCGGTTGTCCGGACCGCTGCTCGACCGGATAGACATCCAGGTCGAGGTCAGCGCCGTGACCAGGGCCGAGCTCGCGGGTGGCCAGAGGCAGGAAAGCTCCAAGACGGTCGGGGGCCGCGTCGCGCAGGCGCGGGCCGTCCAGCGGGAAAGGCTGCGTGGCACGCCATGGACCTGCAACGGCGAGGTGTCCGGGACGTGGCTGCGTGATCAGCTCCGCCTTCCACTGACGGTCACCCGTGATCTGGATCAGGCGCTCGATCGCGGGCACCTGACTGTGCGCGGCTACGACCGCGTGCTGCGCATCGCGTGGACGCTCGGTGATCTGGCTGGGCGGAAGCGGCCCGACCGGGACGACGTCGGAGAGGCGCTCCTGATGCGCCAGCGGGGAAGAGTGGCCTGATGATCGGGCAGGGCGAGCGGGGTCAGTCAGCCGGACGCCCGGCGGATCCGGTGGATTCGGCGCCGCGTCGACGGAGGCGGCAGTCGTTTGATCCGGACGACGAACGAATCGCCAGGGCAGTCTGGAGTCGGATCAGTGAGCCCGGTGATCGACCGGCGCAGGCATTCGTCGCCCGACTGGGGCCGGCCGCGGCCCTGCGTGCGGTCATGGATGGCCGGGGGGCGCCGCGCTGGGGGGTCCGGCTGCCCGACGTCGATCCGCACCGTGACATCGAGACGGTCCGCCGGTTCGGCGGCCGTCTCCTGATTCCGGGGGACGGTGAGTGGCCGATTTCGCTTGAGGATCTGGGTGAAGAGGCGCCGTTCTGCCTGTGGGTCCGTGGCCCGCTTCAGCTTGACACCACGGCGGGTCTGTCGGTTGCGATCGTCGGTGCGCGAGCCGCGACTGCCTATGGCGAGCGGATCGCCGCGAACCTCGGGGCCGGGTGTGCCGACCGCGGCATCACGGTGGTCTCGGGCGCCGCATTCGGAATCGACGGCGCCGCTCATCGCGGGGCTCTCAGCAGCGGGGGCACCACGGTGGCGGTGCTGGCATGCGGCGTCGACCGCTTCTACCCGCTGGGTCATGAGCGGCTGCTGGACCGGATCGCGGGAGAGGGGCTGGTGGTGAGTGAGGTGCCGCCGGGATCGTCACCGACCCGCTGGCGATTCGTGGAGCGCAACCGGATCATCGCGGCGCTGACCAGGGTGGTCGTCGTGGTTGAGGCGGCCGTGCGATCCGGAGCGCTGGGGACCGCGGCACGCGCGGAGCGAATCTCTCGCCCGCTCGCGGCCGTGCCGGGCCCGGTGACCTCGCCTTCCTCGTACGGCACTCATCAGCTCATCCGGGACGGCGCGGTGCTGGTGACCGGACCCGAGGACGTCGCGGAGCTGGTGGGACGGATGGGGGAGTTCCTGCCGGAGCCGATGGAGGTGCCGCGGACGGAGCTGGACGACCTGGAGCCGCGTGATCGCCGCGTCGCGGAAGCTCTGCCGGTCCGGACGGCGGCGGAGTTGGACGGCATTTCGCGCGCCGCCGGACTGGAGGCCGCCGCGGTGGCGGCAGCCCTGGGACGCCTGGAGTTGCGCGGTCTGGCCGTTCGGGAAGGGACCGGATGGCGCCGCACACCGCGCGCCCAGCCGAGGGGGTCGCCGTAGAGGCCGGGCCGCCGTCGCTGACACGTCGCGGGCCGTCCGGAGCCGATCAAGCAAACCAGAGCCGATCAAGCAAACCAGAGCCGATCAAGCAACCGTGTGCCGTCACCAGGACGATGGAAATTCGTCCACGCATGGCGCGGATGGCAGGATGACGGGGGTGGCAGACCTACGGCGCCGTGCCCCCGAACCGGCTCCTGGCCCTCCCGAGATCCGGATGGTCCCCGGTATGGCGCAGGAGATGCTGCGCGACCTGGCACCGCTGCTGGCCGAGGAAGGGATCGACGTCGACAACGTCGGCGCCCCCGACCTGGAAACCCTGCAACGGGCGATGAACCGGGCCGTGGAACGCCGCAACATGCAGCTGTTCACCCCTGTCGGTCCCGCCCGAGACATCGCCACGGCCACCCTGCGGCTAGTCGTGCAGGCCGTCCTGGACGGCGACACCGTCCTGGCCGGCGCCCTGCTGGACCAGGTCCAGCCCGAATCGCCGGACAACTCCGTCGCCACCGTCGCCAGCTGCATCGGCATCGCCCTCGGCCTGCTCGACGACTGGCTGTCCGGCCAACACCCCTCCGCGCCGACGGGTCTGGCCCAGCATGCTCGCCTGCCCGCCGGACACTGGACCGGGCAACGCGCCGCCACCGACGTCCTCGTCCTGGCCGGCAAAGGCAAGGCGTTCCGCTCCCTGGACAAGCTGCTCATCCGTCAGGGCGGGCACCAACTCCTCCCCGGCTCCGTCCTCGCCCTGGCCGCCGCGATCGGCGCCTCGGCTCGACTCTCCGACACACCGGCGGCCGAGTTGATCCCCGCCCTCATTCGCTGAACAACCCAGAGCATCACCGACTATCACCGTCGCCCGTAGTGCGACCACCGCCGGGATCCCGCCCTATCACCCCGGGCCAAGACGGGTTGACACATGCAACGGCTGGCATGCCGCGGGCGGTCCTTGTCTCCCGGCAGCTGACCGGCCACCGTGGAGCCGTGTCCGACGTACGGCCATCCGCCTCCGCACCTGACGCTGGCGCGACACTGCCGGAGGCGCTGGACGAGGCCTTGACGGCGTTCCTGCGATATCTCACCGCAGAGCGCGGCTACTCCGGTCACACCGTTCGCGCCTATCGCGGGGACGTGCGTGACCTCTTGGCCTTCGCGGCGACGCGCGGCATGGCGACCGTGGACGGCTTGCGGCTCGCCGAGCTTCGCGGCTGGCTGGGGCGCCTGTCGGCCGCCGGGCAGTCGCGGAACACGATCGCGCGACGCGCGGCGAGCGCCCGCACATTCACGGCGTGGCTGCACCGGACGGGAAGGTCGCCGATCGATGCGGGGGGCAGGCTCCAGTCGCCCAAGCGGGGTCGTCCGCTGCCCGGCGCTCTTCGCGCCGATCAGGTGGAGCAGTTGCTGGCCGCCGCGGGAGCCCGCGCGACGGGCACAGTCGCCTCAGATGCCGATGCCGCGGCCGGCCGTGAGCGTCGGCCAGCGTCGGCCGGGCCGGGCTCGCCGGGTGCCGGGCCGGGCTCGCCGGGTGCCGGGCCGGGCTCGCCGGGTGCCGGGCCGGGCTCGCCGGGTGCCGGGCCGGGCTC
>Ga0081539_10001158_pt1 | contig 47793 bp, 43 predicted proteins | sample TabmetS4T2R2_FD_71023 | JGI IMG/M metagenome (GOLD analysis project Ga0081539, IMG submission 71023) | Tabebuia heterophylla rhizosphere microbial communities from the University of Puerto Rico - S4T2R2 | ecosystem: Host-associated > Plants > Roots > Rhizosphere ... | reverse complement strand
ATTTCGAAGTTCGCCTCATTTCGATATCGAGCTCCAAGCGAACTTCGAAATCAAAACGACACTAGAAATCAAGGAGTTGCTAGTGTCCTTCGATTCTGAAATTCGCTCGGCGGCTGATATCGAACTCATGCGAATTTCAGAATCGGGACACTAGGTCAGAACATGGGAGGAAAGCCGATGCGCTTTGCGATGTTTTGCTACGGCAGCGAAGCCGTCCACTGGACCAAGGAGATGGACGATGCGGTGATGGAGAAGCATCGCGCCACCCAGGCGAAGCTCACCCTCGCCGGCAAGCTCGGGCCAAGCCTCAGGCTGATGCCGACCACCGCCGCCGTCACGGTGCGCGGCGGCGCCGAGCCGATGGTGCTCGACGGGCCTTTCGCCGAAACCAAGGAGGCGCTGCTCGGCTTCTGGGTGTTCGATGCCGAGACGCTCAACGAGGCGGTCGAGATTGCCCGGGAGTTCGCGAGCCATCAGCCGGGCGGCATGCTCGAGCTTCGGCCGGTGAAGGATTATTCACCCGGAAAGCCGCTGACGTGACCGAAATCGCCTGGATTGGCGTGCAACTGACCGCGGCGCGGCCGCGCGCCGTCGGTGCGTTGCTGCGCTTTTTCCGCGATCTCGACCTCGCCGAGGAGGCCTTCCAGGAGGCGTCGCTCAGGGCTTTGAAGACCTGGCCATTGAAGGGACCGCCACGCGATCCGCTCGCCTGGCTGATCTTCGTCGGCCGCAATGCCTCGCTGGACGAGACGCGGCGCAGGATCAGGCAGGAGGCGCTGCCGCCCGAGGAGGCTATCTCGGATCTCGGCGATGCGGAGGCTTCGATGGCCGAGCGTCTCGATCATTCGCACTATCCGGACGACGTGCTGAGGCTGCTGTTCATCTGCTGCCATCCCGATCTTCCGGCCAATCAGCAGATAGCGCTGGCGCTGCGCATCGTCTCGGGTCTTTCAGTGAAGGAGATCGCCCGCGCCTTCCTCGTGGGCGAAAGCGCGATGGAGCAGCGCATTACGCGCGCCAAGCGCCGCATTGCCTCGGCATCGGTGCCTTACGAGGCGCCCGACCCGGTCGAGCGCGAGCGCAGGCTGGGTGCCGTCGCGACGATGATCTACCTGCTCTTCAACGAAGGCTATTCGGCAAGCGGTGGCGAGGCTCATATCCGCAAGCCGCTCTGCGAGGAGGCGATCCGGCTGGCGCGGCTGCTGCTGCAGCTCTTTCCGGCCGAACCCGAGGTGATGGGACTGCTGTCGCTGCTCCTTCTGCAGCATGCGCGCGCTCCCGCCCGGCTGGACGCGGACGGCGCCATCGTGCTCCTCGAAGACCAAGACCGAGACCTTTGGGACAAGGCGCCGATTGCGGAAGGAACGGTGCTCATCGAGAAGGCGCACCGCCATGGCCGTCCCGGTGCATTCCAGCTCCAGGCGGCAATCGCCGCGGTTCATATCTCGGCAGTCCGGGCGGAGGACACGGACTGGGCCGAGATCGACCAGCTCTATTCGGTGCTCGAGTTGCTGCAGCCTTCTCCCGTGGTCAGCCTCAACCGGGCAGTGGCCGTGTCCAAGGTCAGCGGACCCGAAGCGGCGTTGGCCATGATCGAGCCGCTCGGCGAGGCGCTGTCGAGCTACTTCTATTTCCACGGTCTGAAAGGCGCGCTCCTGAACCAGCTCGGCCAGAAGGATGAGGCGCGCGCCGCCTTCGCCGCCGCGATCACCCTCGCCAACACGCCGGCCGAGGCCTCCTATATAAGGATGCAGATCGAGCGTATGGGTTAAAGCGAAAAAGCGGCGCTCGAAAAAGGACATGGCATGATCGCAGAGCCCGAGGCCCGAGCCTTGCACCGTGATCTCGCCTTTCCGCATCGCCTATATGGCCAAGCGGAAAGCGCGGGTCTCGAATCGATCGTGCTGCTCCACGGCTCCGGCGTCGACGAGACGACCATGGCGCCGCTCGGGACCGAGATTGCGCCGCAGGCGACATTGATAGCGGTGCGGGGCAGGGTCCCGCAGGAGGACGGCTGGCGTTGGTTCGAGCGCATCACGCCGACGCGGTTCGGGCAACAGAGCGTCAAATCCGAGGCGAGCGCCTTCGCGGACTTCATCCCGAAGCTGGCGGAGGCCCACGGCCTCGACCTTGGCCGCACGACGTTCCTCGGTTATTCGAACGGCGCCAACCTGATCTCCAGCGTCATGCTGCTGCACCCCGGCCTGATCGAACGCGCGGTGCTCTTGCGCGCCATGCCGGTGCTCGACGAGGTGCCTCCAACCGATCTGTCGGCGGCGCGCGTTCTCGTGATTTCCGGCGCTGCGGATGTCACCTATGGGCCGTTCGCGCAGCCGCTCGTCGCTCTGCTCAGCGGGCATGGCGCCGAGGTCGAGGCGCATAGCGTTGCCCACGGCCATGAATTCGGAGCGGAAGATGTGAAGATCATCAGGGACTGGCTGGCGCCGCCGCCAGTTCCGGTCGCCTGAACGCCGGCTGATCGATCGCCGACTACTTGACGGTGAGCGGCCGTGCCCGGCCGAACAGCTTGATGGCTTCCTTGGAGGCGGGCCTGGCTTGCGCCACGATCTCGTTGAACCGAACCGGCATGCCGACCAGCGGCTTCTTCGCGGCCACGCCATCGGCGATGGCGAGAATACTGTGGTAGAACTCGACGCCGTTCGCGGCGCGCGGCGGGGCGGCTTCGTGCATGATGCTGATCACGATGGCGTCGGGGCACTGATCCTTGATCGCCTGATGGAAGGCAGTCTTGGCCTCCATGTCGAGCGCGCTGGTCGCCTCGTCCAGGAACAGGAGGCCGGGCCGCTGCAGAAGGATGCGGGCGACGACGAGCTTCTGCTTCTGTCCGCCCGACAGAATCTGGTCCCAAATCTTCCCGTCGCGCGCTTCGTCGCGCAGATACTCGATCAGGTCGCCGAGCCCCGCCTTGTGAAGCATGGCCGCGACCTTTGCGTCCTGATGGTCGTCGGCGTCGTCAGGCATGCAGACGAGCTGCTTCAGCGACAATGGCGGCAGCCGGACATCCTGCGCCGCATAGAACGTCCCGAGGCCTGCGGGCAGAACGATGTTGCCGCGGCCATAGGGCCACAGGCCATTGATGGCTTTGACGAGAGAGGTCTTGCCGCAGCCCGACTCGCCCTTGACGAAGGTCCATTCACCGGGCCGGAAGCGGAGATTGGTCGCGGTGAGGAACGGGACGGCATCGGCGCCTTGATGCATCAGTTCGAGCTTCTGGACGGTCAGGCCGAACATCGGGTTCTGGTGACCGTAGCGGAAGTCGGAATGGCCCGAGAGGCTGTAGAATTCCTGCGGCTTCTGCACGCTCTCGATCGCCTCGGCTAGCTCGCTCACCCGCCTCGCATTGGCTTTGAGCGCTGCGATCTCCGGCATGACCTGAATGAACCAGGAGCATTGCACGATCAGGGAATTGACCAGTTCGGCGCCGGTCACATAGCTGCGCAGGCTGATCTTGTCCTGCATATAGGGGATGAGGCTCGGTCCGTAGGCGACGATGCGGGCCGCTATGAAATTGTAAAGCAGCTCGAATGACATATAGCCGGCATTGACCTTGTTCAGACGGCTCCAGGTGTCATCGATGTCGAGGTAGAGACGCTCGTGCATCGCCTTCTGCACCTTCTCGCCGCGCGCGGCTGAGACGTGGAAGCTGCGGCGCAGGAAGGTCGTCAATTCGCCGCGATAGCTGCCTTCCGCCTGCTGCATCCTGACGGTCAGTCTCTCAAGCATGCGGCCGAGCATCACGGCGATGAAAGTGTTCAGCGGCACGTAGACCACGACCGCCACGAGCGCGAGCACACCGCTGCCATAGTCGCCCAGGAATTCCAGCCCGCGGACGACGGTCGAGGTTTCGATTAGCTTCTGGCCGACGAAGAAGAGCGACGTGAAGACGCCGATGATGCCCATGGCGAGGCCGATCGCTCCACCGGTCATGAGCTTGATGGAATCCTGGACGCGCTGGTCGACATTGTCCGGGGCCACATAGCCGGAGCTGCTTTTATCGCTCGCGCCGTGCTGAAGATGGAAATGCGTGTGGTTGCCGTCGAGCAGGGCCTCGTTGAACTTGCCATCCAGCCAGCCGCGCCATTTGCGATGCAGTGTCGAGGAGAACCAGTGGCGGATGCCGATGATGCCGGCATCCTTGATGATGACCAGCAGCAGCAGCGCCCCGGCGCTCGTAAAGAGCGATGCAACCGGCGTCAGGTTTCCGGCGTCATGGAAGAAGGCTATCGAATTGACCAGCGCACCCGAGGCTTCAGCCATCCAGACACTGGCTTTGCTGGACAATGCCGTGAGAACGACGATGGCAAACGTCAGGCTCCAGGCTTCCTTCCATCGTTCGGAAAGCCAGTAGGCCCGCAGGAGGCCCCAGAAACCGCGCATCAGCGATACAGGCGTCAAGGGAGTTGGCCTGACTGCGTCGCGGTTCCAAATGCGAAACAAACCCCATCGGGGTCTGTCGACCCGAATCACAATGTTTCCCACCCGCTACGGTTTTCTTTTAGGATGGTTATTCGATCTGGTCTTGTCAAACCGATTTATCAAGCGCGGCCGACAGGCTCTTCCGCTTTCCAGCGACTGTCATTGTAGTGCCACAGCGCACATCCTGCTGCCGCCTGTAAGGTTTCCTGCTGAAAACAAAAGACAAATGGCCTAAGTCTTGGCCGCCGTCGACCCCCTCGCGATGAGCTCGACATCGAGCGTTTCGCGGCGAATTTTTCCGTCGAAATTGAGAATAGTCTGGGCCGCCCGACGGCCCATTTCGACCATGGGTTGAGCGATTGTGGTCAAAGGGGGGGCGGAAGCGGCGCCTTCGGGCACGCCGTCGAAGCCAATGACGGAGACGGCTTGCGGCACAGCTATGCCGTGCTCTCTCAGCCAGGTGAGCGCTACAAGCGCCACCCTGTCCGACATTGCCAGGATCGCCGTCGGCGGGGTGGAAGAGGCGAAGATATGGTCGAGGCCGGCCCTGGTCGTCGCTTCATCATTATCGGTCGCGTAGATCGGGATCCTTGTCGTATCGATGCCGAACCCGGCAAGTTCCTCGAAATAGCCGCGCAGCCGGTCGCGCGTTCCCGAATAGATCGCGGTCTCGGCCCGCTCGATTGAAGTCGGTCCGAAGCTGGACTCATCGAAAGGCAGGGAAAGCACGGCGAGCCGGCGATGCCCGAGTTCAGCAAGATGCCGAGCCGCCAAACGCGCACCCGCTACATCATCAACACCGACCGCGGCGATCGTCTCGTCATCGAAGCCGAAATCCAGCGCAACGAAAGGAAGCCTGCGCTCGCGCGTCAGTTCGACCAGCCGCGAGCCTCCCTCGAGGCAGAAAACGACGAAACCATCGACAAGCGCGCTCTGGATGTTCCAGGCAAGCTGCTCCTGGTTGACGGCCGATACCAGCGAGATGCCAGCACCGGTCGCGTCACAGGCCTGCGAGATGCCCGACATGACGACGCGCGCGAAAGGATCGTCGAAGAAGTAGGAGAGGGGTTCGGCCGTCGCCACGCCGATGGCGTTGACCTTGCCGGCGCGCAGCAGCCGGCCTTTCGGATCAGGTCCGGCATAGCCGAGCTTCTGCGCCGCGGCGAGAACCTGCTCGCGGACCTCCTCGCGCACGATCTCGGGACGGCTGAAGACGTTGGAAGCCGTCCCGTGCGAGACCCCGGCGGCCTTGGCCACGTCCGCCAGCCTGACCGCTTTTCTCAACGCAGTCGTTCCCTTCATGGCCAAATCATATACCGCTACCGCGTTCGCACAGATAGCATACGTCTTGGATCGATTCAAAATTTGCTTGACATCGATAATGAAAGCATTAGATCTTGAATCGATCCAAACCAGACATCTGTTCCATGATTGGATCGATTCAATTCGAGAGGAGGCATGCCATGCATCCAGTCCATTATCTGTTCGAAGACATCTATCGGAACCATTGGGGTATTCCGCGACCTGGGCGGCGCGAACGAAAGCATCCCGAAATCCCCGCCTGGAAGCGGTGGTCTGCCGGGCAGCGGGCTACGAGCGAATAGCGGCAATTCGACCCTAACCGTTCGGTTAAAAGGAAGCAGGTCGAAAATCGGAGAAACTGGAAATGTCCCGCAAGCTGGTGGTCAGTCAATACATCTCGCTCGACGGCGTCATCGAGGATCCCGTTGGCATGGAAGGGTCGGGACTGGGCGACTGGACCGGGCCCTTCCAGCGCGGGCCGGAAGGGGACGCATCCAAGATTGCCGAGTTGTTCGCCAGCGATGCCGTCCTGCTTGGCCGGGTGACCTACGATGCATTCGCCGCTGTGTGGCCAACGGTCACTGATGAAACGGGCTTCGCAGATCGCATCAATGGTCTGCCGAAATACGTCCCTTCGCGCACATTGACCGAGGCAGGCTGGAACAAAACCACGCTCTGGCGTGGCGATGTCGCCGAAGAGGTGGGAAAGCTGAAGGCCGAAACAGGCGGCGACATTCTCGTCTACGGCAGCGCGGTGCTGGTCCACTTTCTGGTGGAGCACGATCTCGTCGACGCATTCAATCTTATGGTCTACCCGGTCGTCCTCGGCCGCGGAAAAAGGCTGTTCCCGAACGGAGTGAAGCTCGATCTCGCGCTCGAGGAAAGCAAGCTGCTGGGCTCAGGTATAGTGCTGCTGCGCTACCGGAGAAAGTCTGGATCATCGCCGGGCCAGGAGCAGGCGTAGACGTCCGCGAGAGCCGCGACGCGTTTCCCAACCCGCGATCGGGAACGTTTCGGACCGGCGCTCATTCTTCCTGATCACGGCGGGGCGCCGCAGCTCAGGGAGAGAGACATGAGAGTTGCCAACTGCATGACGCGCAACGTCCAGATCGCCGATCCGAACCAGACCATCAGGGAGGCCGCGCGCAGCATGGCCAGCCTTGACGCCGGCATCCTGCCGGTCGGCGAGAACGACCGGCTGGTCGGCATGATCACCGACCGCGACATCGCCATTCGCGGCGTGGCGGAGGGTAAAGGACCCGACGCCAAAGTGCGCGAGGTAATGAGCGCCGAGGTCAAATATTGCTTCGACGACGACGAAATCGGGGATGTCTTGCGGAATATGAGCGAGCTTCAGGTTCGCCGGTTGCCGGTGCTGAACCGCGACAAGCGGCTGGTCGGCATCATCTCTATCGGCGATCTCGCCACGAACGGCGAGACGGTGGAGGCCGGCAAGGCGCTGGGCGAAATCTCGCAACACGGCGGCCAGCACTCGCAAGCAACGCATTGAACAGTCCCACGCCAGGGGCAGCAGCGCATGGGGAGGATAGCCCTTCTGCGCTGCCTTCCTCTTCGATAGCAGCGGGCCGCCGGCAGGACATCGGGACTGATCTCCGACCTTGGGCGGACGCGCCAACGTCGTCATGACATGCTACATGCGCTGGCATGGGGAATGCGGCGTCGAAATACCGAACGGAATTGCGGCTGGTCGTCCGCGTTGTCACGGCCGCCGCCCTGGCAATCCTGATTGCCGAAACGCTTGGGCTGCCGCAGGGCTTCTGGGCAGTCATCACCGCCTTGATCGTGATTCAGGGGAGCCTCGGCGGAACAATCGCCGCCAGTCTCGACCGCTTCCTGGGAACGCTGGCGGGCGCTCTATTGGGAGCTGCGGCAGCAGTGGCGGGCAAATTTCTGGGCGTGCATCAGGCCGTTGTCCTGGTCCTGACCGTGGCGCCGCTTGCCCTCCTCGCCGCGATCTATCCGAGCTTCAAAGTTGCCCCGGTGACAGCCGTGATCGTGCTTCTTGCAAACCCCAGTCATGCTTCTCCGGTCACCTCCGCCGCGCTCCGCGTCGGCGAGATCGCGCTGGGCGCGATCATAGGCATAGCTGTGTCGAGCCTCGTCCTGCCGTCGCGCGCCAGGCGCATTTACTCTGAGCGGTCGGCCGCGCTGCTGAAACTCCTTGGCGAGACGCTGGAGCTTCATCTTCAGCCGCCGAATATTGCCAGGCGCACGACCATCCAGGAGTTGAACGACCATGGCCTCGCTGAGCTCGGCAAAATCAGCGTAGCTGCCCAGGAAGCTCGCCACGAGCACTCGATCCATGTTACCGATGAGCCCGCCCACGATCACCTGCTGCTCGCGCTGAGACGCTTGCGCAGCGACATTGCGTTCGTCGGTCGGGCCACGGCGGATGCCGATCTGGACTGGGCGCGCCTGGGTGACCCGCTTCGCGATATCGGGAGCGCATACCGAGCGACCTTGGAGGCCCTTTCCGAAGCAGTGCTGGAAGCAAAGCCTGTGCCGGATCTGGCCGCTGTCGATCAAGCCATGGCGAAGCTGAAGCTTGCCGTAAGCCAGGAGACGGGCGACTCGCACAGCATGATTGCGCTACCTTTCGTCTTCGAGACGTTGCGGCGCGACCTTGGCGATGTCGTCGAAGTGGTGACGCGGCCGGAACTTTAAATTGGTTTTGCCACGGCCGATCCGGATGTCCAGACGGCGAGCGGACGGGCGCGGCCCCGCAGCCGAGCCTGGAACGGGCCAGCGAGAACGCCAGGGTCGAACGCGATTTGGCCGCCGGCCTTCAAAAGATCGTCGCTCACCGCGAGCTCGGCGCCGAAGCGGACTGCAACCTCCATCAGCCGGCTCGCGACATTAACCGTGTCGCCGGTCACGGCGATCTGCTGCGAGCGGCCTTGGCCGAGCCGCGAAGCCACCACGACACCGAAATGTGCGCCGATCTTGAAGCCGATCCGCAAGTCGGCTGAAGGCTGCGAGTCGAGCCAGGTTCTCAGGCGCCGCGAGAGGCCAATCGAGCAGCGCGCTGCGTTGCTGGTGTCCTCGGCGTCCGGTTCGGGCAGGCCGAACAGGATCATCGCGCCGTCGCCGGTAAAGCTGGTGATCACGCCCCCGCTCGCGATCGCCTCCTCATCGATGAGGTTGTAGAACGCGTCCAGGAATTCACGCGTGCCAGTCGCGCCGAGCGATTCGCTGAGCCCCGTGAAGCCGGAGAGGTCGACGAATACGACCGCGGCATTCTGGCGGACCGGCTCCTTGAGAAAATCGGGATCGCGCGCCAGCCACTCAGCCATGCCGGGGGCCTGAATCCTCTGCAGGAGCCTGCTTTGTAGCGCGAAATGGTGGGCCTGCCGTCGCTGGAACCAGAGTTGCCAGGCACCAAAGACAATCGCCGGCGGTCCCGCGGCAGTCAGCGGAAGCGCGGCGCTCATCCAGATACCGTTCCGGAAAGCCAGGAAGTTGAGGCCGGCCCAGACGATCAGGACACCGCAGATCGCCACCAAACCGATCACATTGCGACGCCAGGCGAGCAGCCCGATGAGAACCATTGGTAACAGCACGGCCAGCGCGGCGTCCGCCAGGCGGATCGTATAGGTCCGGACGGGTGCGTCACCTGTCATCAGGTTCGATACTGCTGTGGAGATGACTTCGACGCCGGGCAGCACCGGGTCAAACGGCGTCGGGAACACATCGCCCCCGCCGGTCACCGTGGCGCCGATCACCACGATACGATTCGTCACGCTCCCGGGGTCGATTTGCCCCTTGAGGACAGCGCTCGCCGCGATCGTCGAGATGGTGCCACGTGGCCCATAGAAGGCGAGCGGCAGGTTCTGGCCGAGATCGGTATGGACCGTCCTGTCGCCTATGATGACGCGGCCAGGCTCGATGACGGGGTCCGTCCCGGCCAGCTCGGCGGCGATTCGCAGCGGCAGCGATTCCTCGATCCGATCGCGGGTTCGGAAAACGAGCGGCTCTGAACGTGGCGTTCCGTCCCGGTCCGTGGCGACATTGACGATGCCCGTGGCTGCCGCCTCCGCAAAGACCGGCATGGGCAGCAGGAACTGATCTGCGATGGGGACGCGGCCGAACGGGCCATCGGCATCCGCCAGAGTTTCGCCGCTCGCCGGGAAGATCGCCGCCGCCGCGACGATGCTCGGGCGGTTGCGCAACGCTTCCGCCAGCAGCCGGTCGCCTTCGCCCGGCCCCGGCTCAAGCAGTAGGATATCGACCGCGATGGCCCGCGGTCCGAACTCGGCAATCTTATCGATGATGCGAGCCAGTGTAGCGCGGGGCAGGGGATAGCTCTTCTCCTCCTCCACGATCGCGTCGTCGATGGCGACGATGGTGACGAGGTCCGGCGGCTTGATCCTGCCGCGAGCCAGCGTCCTGAGGTCAGTCAGCGCGGCTTCGATGCGGTTGAGGACGGGCGCTTCGCCGTTGAGGTGGGCGATCCCAAGTGCGGCGCCCCATAGGCCCGCCAGCAGCGGCGCTGCGAGCATCCGCAGCAGACGGGTGCGGGCCATGGCGTATCACTGTCCGAAACGGGCGAGCAGGGCCGAAACCCGGGCTGCCGGCCAGCGCTTTACTTCGAGCGGCCCGGTGCCTGCTTCCACATCGACGCCTTCACCGGCGCCGAGAACCACTTCGTTCGCGCCCGATGACCGCCGCACCGCGACGCTGCCATCGATGACGAAGACCGAGGTGCGGCTCGCTTGCGCATCCACCGCCCATTTGGTGCCGCGCACCGCGGCGATCGCCTGCGGGGCTACGACTTCGATGGGCGTCTCAGACTGTCCGACCGGGTTATATTCGAGAAGCAATGCGCCGCCGTTGAGCCGCACGGCGTCTGCGCTGCGATCGCGGTTGCGGTCGAGCACGACATAGCTCGCGCCCGCTTCGGCGGTCGCGGAAAGGCCGTTGCTGCATCTGAGCAGATGGCGCGACGTTCCGCCGATCTGCTCGATCGTGCAGCCGCCAGTATTTTGCTGAGCGGAGGCAGCGTCGGCCCCCAACAGGAGAATGGCGGCAGCCATTGCCGCCAAAAAGGAAACACCGGCGCTGGAGCGCATGGCACTCACTCCTCGAGTAAAAGCGGGTTGCTTACCGCGCCAGCAACTCAGCAACTTCCGGCGCGAAGTAAGTAAGTATCCCGTCGCACCCCGCCCGTTTGAAAGCCGTCAGCGATTCCAGCATCGCCTTCTGGCCATCGATCCAGCCATTGGCCGCGGCGGCCTTGATCATCGAATATTCGCCGGACACCTGATAGGCGAAGGTCGGCATCTGAAACTCGTCCTTCAGCCTCCGGATAATGTCGAGATAGGGTAAACCCGGCTTGACCATGATCATATCGGCGCCCTCGGCGATGTCCTGCTCGGCCTCACGCACCGCCTCGTCGGAATTGGCGTGGTCGAGATAATAGGTTTTCTTCTCGCCCTTCAGCAGGCCGGCCGTGCCCACTGCCTCGCGGTAGGGACCGTAGAAGGCAGAGGCGAACTTCGTCGCGTAGGACATGATTGCGACATCCTGGAAGCCGTTGGCGTCGAGCGCGTCGCGGACCGCGCCGATACGGCCATCCATCATGTCCGACGGCGCAATGATGTCTGCGCCGGCGGCGGCCTGGACGACGGCGGCCGACGCGACCTGCGACACAGTCTCGTCATTGACGATGATCCCGTCGCGAAGGATGCCGTCATGGCCGTGGCTAGTGAACGGGTCGAGCGCGCCGTCTGTGATAACCCCGATTTCCGGGACGGCCGCCTTGATGGCTCGCGTCGCGCGATTGATGATGTTGTCGGGGTCCAGAATGTGCGAGCCGGTCTGGTCGCGCAGCGCGATATCGACGTTGGGAAAGGTGGCGAGCGCCGGGATGCCGAGCTTGGCTGCGCGCTCGGCCTCCTTCACGACGAGGTCGACGGTCAGGCGGAAGACGCCCGGCATGGCGTCGATCGGCTCACGGCGGTTCTCGCCGTCGACCACAAAGATCGGCCAGATCAGATCGTCGACCGTGAGCCTGTTCTCCTGCACCAATCTACGCGACCAGTCGGCCTTGCGCATGCGCCTGAGACGCCGGCTGCCGGTGATCTCGTCGACGCTGCGCGCGCTCGCGGCCGTCATCGATGCTCTTATGCCGCTGTGCTTGTTCATCGCCTGTCTCCGCATCGCGCGTTCGCGCGGACTTATTCGCTTATAACGCCGTCGGCCGACAATGCCTAATCGGGCTCGCCGTTGCCGGAAAGCACCTGTGCGGCGCCGCGGACAGCGTTGCGGAAAGCCTCGTCGAAACTCACGCCGCGAACCTGCCAACGGTAGGTCCGACCGTTGAAGCGCAGGCGCCAGTCGGCGATCCAGCCGAGATCGGCATCGCTCCAGACAATCGAGCCGAAAAGCGGCACATTGCCGCCGATTTCCTTCGCGGTGCGTTCGATCAATTCGGGAGGGGCATCGTGAACCTCTTCGAAGGCCAGCCCTGCATTGTCAAGCAAGGCCGCACTCGGAATGACGATCGACATTGCCATCGGTTCCGCCGCGGCAACAAACGATTCGACCATGTACGGGCTTTCCTCGCCGTCGGCGGACAGGACGAATCTGCGCCTCTGATCCCGCACGGCCAGAAAGACCGCAAGCTTCGGCCGCGCTGCCAGCCATGGCTTGCTTCCGAGCGAGGCGAGCACTGGATCGAGCGTTTCGGGCTTGTAGATGCAGGTCAGGTCGTGCGGGCGGTCATGTGTGCCTTGCTCGTCATGGACCGGGATGCCTTCGAGGCGGTCGCGATAGTGGAAATCCGCGACGAAGGTGCCGGCTTCATCGAGCAACGAGTTGAAGGCGGGGTCGCGCACGACGCGCTGATCGCCCGAAACCCTGACAAGGACATCGCGCAGGCACAGCCTGAAGCCGATCTGGCGATTCTCTTCGCCAGTGCCGGTGACGAGCGCCTTGGCTCGATACAGCGCAGCAATGTCCTGCGCCTGCGTCGCCAATGGGAACGTCGCGAAAAGCGCCGCAAGGATCGGCGCCAGTGGGAGGCGTGCGAGGATCGTGCGCATCGCGGTCTCGATATCGCGGCCCGATTGGGGCGGCGGCTCCTTATCACTGTGCTCACCGCTGCCAAGGCAAGGCTCCGGCATTGACGAGGACAGGACCCACACTTTAGCACTTCATCCGTTGGATTCGTCGGGAGGGACAGGGCCAAGTTGGATTTCGGCGGCGAACGAGGGCGGATTTGCACAGCGGGCGCGGTCGCATCCGGCAACCGGCGGATGCTCGACATCTCCCGCGCCGCCGGCATCGACTGTTTTCCCGCGCCGGCGGGTGGGGAGGACGTGGCGCCGTGACGAACACGGAGATGCAGCGCGCCTATGTTCCCTCCACGGCGGAGCTGAGCTTCTACTGGTTCCACCGCGCGATCGCCATCTACTGCCTCCTGTTCGGTGTGCTCTACTGGGTCCGGCTGATCGGCGTCTACGACGGCGATCTTTGGCGCTTCGACCTGATGCCTGTGCACTGGCGTGTGGCCTCGGTCGTGCTAGCGGTTTTCTTTCCCTTTGCCGCTATTGGGTTGTGGATGGTCACCTCCTGGGGGCCGGTGATCTGGTTCATATGTGCCGCGGCGGAATCGATCATGTATCTCGGCTTCCCCGAATTCTTTGGGGATCGCTGGCTGATCGTCGCGTCGCATGCCGGCGTGGTCGTGCTCTACATCGCGTTCCGCGTAGTGATTTATTTACAAAAACGCGCAGGACGCTAACCCAATTTTAAGCCTTTCTGAAAACGGGCCGTCGTAAGGCCCTGTTAAGCTTGGCGTTTAAGTCGAATTTTAGTTGTGTTCGCTATGCTCGCAGGCAAGGTGAAAACAAAAACAATCACCGGGCGACAAACGAGAGGCAAACACAATGGTCAATTCACGCCAGGCGGCGAAGCCCGCTGTCGCGAGTGACGATCGCCGCGAGGCGATCCGCTCGCTCTACTTGGAAGCCCTGCAGCTTGTCGAGCGTCTGCATCGACGTCTTCTGGACGTGATCAAGGACGAGTTCGACCGCAACGGGCGCTCAGACATCAACGCTATCCAGGCGCTGCTGCTCTTCAACATCGGCAATTCGGAACTGACGGCGGGCGAGCTGCGCTCGCGCGGCTACTATCTCGGCTCCAACGTGTCGTATAATTTGAAGAAGCTGGTCGATCTCGGCTTCATCAACCACCAGCGCTCGCGGATCGACCGTCGCTCCGTGCGCGTCAGCCTTACCCCGAAGGGGCAGGCGGTGGCCGAGGTGGTCGGCGGCCTCTACGAGCGCCACGTCGGCTCGATCGAGCAGGTCGGCGGCATCAACCAGGAAGAGTTCCGCCAGATGAACCGGGCGCTGCTGAGACTCGATCGCTTCTGGAACGACACGATCGCGTATCGGATGTAGTATCGAACGGCGATGTTCATCGGCAGGCGTGCGGCGATGCAGGGATGCCCGCACGCCAGCCGGTATGTCTGCGCATTGCTGTCTGCAACGAACATTGCGCCGAATGCGAGAAGCTGCAATCCTGCCGCGATGCAATCCCTTCGGGAGAAACATCATGCGTGCGACGCCGTGGATTGCCGCTGCCGCGATGACTTTCCTGGCGTCCGGCCACGCTCGGGCAGATGAATTCTGGTCCTCTTACGAAAATGCGCTGACGAGCTTCCTGGCCGGCGAGCCCAGTCCGGGAGATTTTTACGCCAAGGCAGCGCCCAAATTCTCGGCGGAATTGATGGAAAATGGATCCAGCTTTCGGTGTTGGCGCCTGCAATAGGCGACGACGCCATCGTCCAGAAAGCCTGCAATTCCATTTACTTCGAGGCAAAACAGGATTCGCCTTTTTCATTCATTTTTACCCGCAGAACGAGCAGGGACGCCACCGCCGCGCTCGAATTCAAGTACGCGCTGGCTTACAGCAACGTCTTTGGCGTCGCCGTCAATCCGGAAGCGCTTCTGGAAATGTTTGGGCTGAACCGACCTGAAATCCGCATCGACCAGAAACTTCAGGTGCTTCGCAACGCAAACAGGGATCAAGGGCCTTCTCGCTCCTGCCGAGATCTACGGGCGCTGCCGATAGCGCAGACGAGCTGTGTGAATCCGGTGACACCTCGTCGCTGGACCCGCCATTTGCCGGTAATCCTGGCTCCTTTGTCCAAATCCGTCACTTTGCAGCCATATTCGGATGACTTACCCGATAGCGAACTTGCTGGAAGTACGTTCCGAACCCCGGGGATCGACGGTTCGCAACAAGGCTTCGGCAGTCGGAGCGCTAAGGTCTGCTCGTGGTTGGCGAATTGTTAAGTTCGGACCAGATAGGCTTGACCTCTAGCCTCCGATCAACAACCAGGGAACCGCCTTGTCCGGACTGCCGATGAATCCAAGCCGTCGCCTCTTTCTCGCTGGTGCGAGCCTGATAGCCCTCGACCTCCTGGCAGGCTCAGCGCTGGCGCAGGAAGCAAACGATGTCGATGCGATCGGCGATATTCTGAAGTCCGAGCGGCGCGGCAACTGGAGCGACGATTTCGATGCCCAGGCAAGCCAGGGAGGCAAGGTCGCCTCCAAGCTGCCCATATTTGCACCGGAGACGGTCACCTATATCGAGCAGGCGATAGCGCAATATCAGCAGATCGTCGCGCAGGGCGGCTGGCCGATGGTGCCGGCGACAAAGAAGCTCAAACTCGGCGTGGTCGATCCCGATGTCGAGCCGTTACGCAAGCGGCTGATGGTCTCCGGCGATCTCTCGACGCGAGCCGGCGTCTCGCAATCCTTCGACACCTATGTCGATGCCGCCGTGAAGCGCTTCCAGAGGCGTCATGGCCTGCCCGATGACGGCGTGATGGGCAAATATACCTATGCGTCGATGAACATCAGCGCGCAGGTGCGCCTCGGCCAGCTCGAGACCAACCTAGTGCGGTTGCGTTCGATGTCAGGCTTCCTCGGCGATCGCTACGTGATGGTGAACATTCCGGCCGCGCAGATCGAGGCGGTCGAGAACAACCGTGTCGTCTCGCGCCATACCGCGATTGTCGGCAAGATCGACAGGCAGACACCGATCGTCAATTCCAAGATCAACGAGGTCGTCGTCAACCCGTATTGGAACGCGCCCGAATCGATCGTCCGCAAGGACATCATTCCGCTGATGCGCAAGAACCCTCAGTACCTGACCGAGAACCATATCCGCATCCTCGGCCCGGACGGCAACGAGATCGACCCCACGACGATCGACTGGAATACGGAGGACGCTGCGAAATTCCGCCTCCGTCAGGATCCGGGCACGATCAATGCCATGGCTTCGGTGAAGATAAATTTCCCGAGCCCGGACGGCGTCTACATGCACGACACGCCCTCCCAGAGCCTGTTCAACAAGCTGCTGCGCTTCGATTCTTCGGGTTGCGTGCGCGTGCAGAACGTGCGCGACCTTGTGGTCTGGCTGCTGCGCGACACGCCGGGCTGGGACCGCCAGCATTTCGAGGCCGCGATCCGGAGCGGCGAGAACCAGCCGGTACAGCTCACGACGCCGGTGCCGGTCTACTTCACCTATATCTCGGCATGGTCGACGGGCGACGGCGTGGTCCACTTCCGCGACGACATCTACAAGCGCGATGGTGTTGACGAGCTGCAGCTTTCGTCGACAACGCTCTGATTTAGAAAAGATTCCTCCGGTGAGTTGGGCCGCCGCATGGCGGCCTTTTGTTTGGAGGCTACGCGCCCGGAGATCAGGCAAACGGGATGAGCATGGGCACGCGCCGGCTGTAGGCGTCATAGGCGGCCTCGCCGAGTTCGGCGCGCAGAAAACGCTCCTCCAGCCGCGCTTTCATGCAGATGCCGGCAGTGATCAGCGCGGCTCCCGCGATGCCGGGCAGAGTGCCCTTCGCGACCATTGTCGCAAGGATCGCTATTAGAAGCCCGGTATAGATCGGGTGGCGCACCAGGGCGTAGGGTCCGCTCTCGACGATGCGGTGGTCCGATTTCTTCGTGACCTGACCCGACCACAGGCGGCCGAGATGGAATCGCGCCCACCAGCAGAAGGCAAAGCCGGCCATCATCAGGCCGACGCATACCCACGCCTCCCGGGCACTCACCTGCCAGAGCCTCATCCAGCCATGATAGCTGTGCGCCGGGACGAGAAATAGCAGCGTCCCGGCAAGCAGCGTGATGCGATAGGGCGCCTCCGCAACGGCGCCGGCGCTTTTTTCGGTCCGGTTCGCCCAGAGCGACGCAACGATCCAGGAAAGCGCGAACGCAATCCAGAGATCGACGATCGCGGCGCCTAGCGCCTTCGCGATGCCGGTCCAGTCCATGACCCGACCAACCTATCCCGGCGGGCCTGACAGGACTGTGGCGATGGCGTTGAACTTTTCGCGATTTGATTGCCACCGTGACCTGCCGCATTCCGCCTGCAAAATGTCGCGCCGCAAACGTGGCGGCAGCCGCCCAAGTGTGTTAATGGCGCGCGCCATCACCCTGAGCCCGAGGATTGCGACGTCATGGCAATAGCAGCAGCCGTTCAGACGAACTCCAACTCCTTCTTCACAGCCACGCTTGCGGAAACCGATCCGGAGATATTCGACGCGATCGGCAAGGAGCTTGGCCGCCAGCGCCACGAGATCGAGCTGATCGCCTCCGAAAACATCGTGTCGCGTGCGGTGCTCGAGGCGCAAGGGTCGATCATGACCAACAAATACGCCGAGGGTTATCCGGGCAAGCGCTACTACGGCGGCTGTCAGTTTGTGGATATCGCCGAGGAATTGGCGATCGAGCGAGCCAAGAAGCTGTTTTCCTGCAACTTCGCCAATGTGCAGCCCAATTCAGGCAGCCAGATGAACCAGGCCGTGTTCCTGGCGCTGCTCAAGCCCGGCGACACCTTCATGGGTCTTGACCTGAATTCAGGCGGGCATCTCACGCATGGTTCGCCGGTCAACATGTCCGGCAAATGGTTCAACGTCGTCTCATACGGCGTGCGCCGCGACGATCACCTGCTCGACATGGACGAGATCGAGCGGCTGGCGCATGTCCACAACCCGAGGCTGATCATCGCCGGCGGCACGGCGTACTCGCGCGTGTGGAACTGGGAGCGTTTCCGCCAGATCGCCGATTCTGTCGGCGCCTATCTGATGGTCGACATGGCGCACATCGCCGGGCTTGTTGCCGGCGGCGTGCATCCTTCGCCGCTGCCGCATGCCCATGTCGTTACCACCACCACGCACAAGTCGCTGCGCGGCCCGCGCGGCGGCATGGTTCTCTGCAACGACGAGGACATGGCCAAGAAGATCAATTCGGCCGTGTTTCCCGGCCTGCAGGGCGGGCCGCTGATGCATGTCATCGCGGCCAAGGCTGTCGCGCTGGGCGAGGCGCTGAAGCCGTCGTTCAAGACCTATGCGCATGACGTGGTCGCCAATGCCAAGGCGCTTGCCGCGAGCCTGCAGGAGACCGGCCTCGACATCGTCTCGGGCGGCACCGACAACCATTTGATGCTGGTCGACCTGCGGCCCAAGAACGCCACCGGCAAGCGCGCCGAGGCCGCGCTCGGCCGCGCCAACATCACCTGCAACAAGAACGGCATTCCCTTCGATCCCGAGAAGCCTTTCGTCACATCGGGCGTGCGGCTTGGCACGCCGGCCGGCACCACGCGCGGCTTCGGTCAGGCCGAATTCCGTGAGATCGGCAAGCTGATCGCCGAGGTGCTGGATGGGCTGAAGATCGCCAACTCCGACGAAGGGAACGCCGACGTCGAGGCCGCCGTGCAGAAAAAGGTGATCGCGCTGACCGACCGCTTCCCGCTTTATCCGTATATGGGTTGAGCACAAGGCCGGCCTCGTAATCATTCGGGGCCCTCGCTATCTGTGACGAGCTGCGCGCCGCCCTTTGCCGGCGGGCGCGAAAGGCTTTAAGCCTTTCCCCCGATTCTCGAAGATGAGCGAAAGATGCGCTGCCCCTACTGCCAGTCCGAAGACACTCAGGTGAAGGATTCCCGGCCCGCCGAGGACGGCGCGGCGATCAGGCGGCGTCGCGTCTGCCCGGTCTGCGGCGGCCGCTTCACCACCTTCGAGCGGGTGCAGTTGCGTGACCTCGTGGTGATAAAGAAATCCGGCCGCAAGGTGCCGTTCGATCGCGACAAGCTGATGCGCTCCATCGAAATTGCGACCAGGAAGCGCAATGTCGATCCCGAGCGCATCGAACGCGCTGTCACCGGCATCGTGCGCCAGCTCGAAAGCTCAGGCGAGACGGAGGTAACCTCCGGGGAGGTTGGCCGGCTGGTCATGGAGGCGCTGAAGTCGCTCGACGACGTCGCCTATGTTCGTTTCGCCTCCGTCTACCGCAATTTCCGCGAGGCCAAGGACTTCCACGAGGTGCTCGGCGAGCTCAAGGGCGAAGAAGAGGTCGGCTGAGCGTGCCGGATCGGCCTTCGGGGCAGGAGCCGCTGAACCGCCGCTACATGGCGGCGGCGATCCGCCTGTCGCGTCGGCATCTCGGCCTGACGGCCGAAAACCCGTCCGTCGGCGCGCTAGTCGTGCGCGAGATCGACGGCGTGCCGACCATCGTCGGCCGCGGCGTCACGGCGTTGGGAGGCAGGCCGCACGCCGAACTGCTGGCGCTGGCGGAGGCAGGTGAAGCCGCCCGCGGCGCCACGGTCTACGCGACGCTCGAACCCTGTTCGCATATCGGCAAGGCGCCGCCTTGCGCCGACGCCATCGTGGCAGCCGGCGTCGGTCGCGTTGTCATTGCGACGCTCGATCCCGACATTCGTGTCGCCGGCCGTGGCGTCTCCATCCTCGAGCAGGCCGGCATCGAGGTCGCCACAGGCTGCGAAGAGACGGCTGCCAGGCGGGCGATGGCCGGCTTCCTGACCTTGAAGGCCAAGGGTCGGCCTTTTGTGACGTTGAAGCTCGCGGTGTCGGCGGATGGGCGCATCGGCCGGGCGGGCGCCGGCCAGGTTTCGATCACCGGTCCGGATTCGCGCCGCGCCGCTCAGATCATGCGCGTCGAGCACGATGCCGTGATGGTCGGCGTCCAGACCGTGGTGGAGGACGATCCGCTGCTCACAGTGCGCCTCGAAGGGCTCGCGCATCGCTCGCCGCTGCGCGTGATCGTCGATCCGCACGCCCGGACGCCGGTCGCGGCTCGCTTGTTCACCGAGCGCGATTGCAGTCGAGTCGTCGTGCTTGCGAGCAGCAAAGCGCCGGCGCGCGCGGTCGAGCGCCTGCGTTACAGAGGCGCGACGGTCGATATGCTGACGTCGGACTACAAAGGCCGCTTCGAGCCGCGCGAAATCCTGCGGCATCTCGGCGTGCTCGGCATCAAGAGCGTGCTGCTTGAAGGCGGGGCGCAGACGGCGCGAAGTTTTCTCGACGCCGGGCTGGTGGACCGGCTCGCCTTGTTTGAGGCGCAGACAGTCGTCGGCGAAGACAGCATCGCCTCGCCGATCACAACGGACAGCATCCCGTCGGAGTTTGTCCGGGTCGGCCAGGAGCATTTCGGTCCCGACCGGCTCATCGAATATGAAAGGCCGTTTTGATGTTCACCGGAATCATCACCGACATTGGTACCGTGGTCTCGGCGAAGCCACTCAATCAGGGTGTGAGGCTCAGGGTCGAGACGGCCTATGATCCTGGAACGATCGACATCGGCGCCTCGATCTCCTGCTCCGGCGTGTGTCTGACTGTAGTAACGCTGCCCGAGACCGGCTCCAACGCTCGCTGGTTCGAGGTCGAGGCCTGGGAGGAGGCGCTACGGCTGACGACCGCGTCCCGCTGGGCGGCTGGGACCCGCATCAATCTCGAACGCGCGTTGAAGATCGGCGACGAACTCGGCGGCCACATCGTCTCGGGCCATGTCGACGGCATGGCGGAAATCATAGCGCGCGAGGACGAGGGGGAGGCGGTTCGCTTCACGCTGGAAGCGCCGCGCGAGCTTGCGAAGTTCATCGCGCCAAAGGGCTCGGTTGCGCTCGACGGCACCTCGCTGACAGTCAACAGGGTCGAGGGCATGCGCTTCGACGTGCTGGTCATCCATCACTCGCTGGCAGTCACCACCTGGGGCGAACGCAAGGCTGGCGATCGCGTCAACCTCGAGGTCGACACCATGGCGCGCTACGCGGCGCGGTTGGCCGAGGCGGCGAAGGAGGGACTTTAGCACGGCAGAAGGTTGCGCCATCGACTTCCGCTTGCGCACCCCACGGCTTCGGCCTAAGTCACCGGCGACCTGGAGACAGTTATGGCCGACGCAAGCAATCTCAGACTTCTGATCGTCGAGGCGCGCTTCTACGATCACCTCGCCGACGCGTTGCTCGAGGGCGCCAAAGCTGCGCTCGATGAGGCCGGCGCTGCTTACGACGTGGTGACGGTGCCGGGCGCGCTGGAGATCCCGGCGGCGATCTCGTTTGCGCTCGACGCAGCCGAGGAAGGCGGCACGGACTATGACGGTTTCGTGGCGCTGGGGACGGTGATCCGCGGTGAGACATACCATTTCGACATCGTCGCCAATGAATCGGCCCGCGCTCTGGTCAATCTGTCGGTTGAGGAGTCGCTGGCGCTCGGCAACGGCATCCTGACCACGGAGAATGAGGAGCAGGCCTGGGTGCGGGCCCGCCGTACCGAAGGCGACAAGGGCGGTTTTGCTGTTAGGGCCGCACTTGCCATGATCGCGGTGCGCGAGCGGCTTGGAGCTTGATGCCATGGCCGGACAGCCAGGCAGCGGCCAGGCCGGTATGAAGCAGGCCAACAAGCGTGGCGCTGCCCGCCTCGCTGCCGTGCAGGCGCTCTATCAAATGGACGTTGCTGGTAGCGGCGTGCTGGAAATCGCCGCCGAATATGAGGCCTTCCGGCTCGGCAAAGAAGTGGACGGCGCGCTCTATCGAGAGGCCGATGCACGATGGTTCCGCGCGATCCTGTCCGGCGTCGTCGAGAATCAAAAGACCGTCGATCCGGTCATCCATCAGGCGCTCAGCGAGGACTGGCCTTTGTCACGTCTGGATTCGACGCTGCGGGCGATCCTGAGAGCTGGCGTCTATGAGATCATGAAGCGCGACGACGTTCCGGTCGCCGTCATCGTCTCTGAATATGTCGATATCGCCAAGGCATTCTATGAAGAGGACGAGCCGAAGCTCGTCAACGCCGTGCTCGACCGCGTCGCGCGGCGGCTGCGCGGTGAGGGCCGGGGCAAGGACCCGTCGTGACCGCCACGGGGCTCGATCGCGAGGCAAGGCGAACCGCCATCATCCTGTCGGTGTCTCAGGCGATTGTCGGCTCGGCTGCCGCCATATCAATGTCGATCGGAGCGCTGGCCGGACACTATCTGCTCGGCGTCGACAAGTCGCTGGCCACCGCGCCAATCACCGGCTTCAATCTGGGCGTGGCGGTCGGAGCGTTGCCGGCTGCAGCCATCATTCGCGCGCTGGGTCATAAGGGCGGCTTCATGACCGGCTGTTTGGTGACGGCATTCGGTGGAGCCGTCTCTACCGCCGGCCTCTATGGAGCAAACTTCTGGCTGTTCGCCTTCGGCCTGCTGGTCATCGGCCTGGGCGGTGCCTTCGTTCAGCAATATCGCTTCGCCGCTGCCGACAACGCGCCTGTCGAGTTCAAGGCGCGCGCCATTTCCTTCGTGCTGGCCGGAGGCGTCTTTACCGCAATCATCGGCCCGCAGATCGTGATCTTCACCCGCGAATTGCTCGCGCCGGTCATGTTCGCCGGCTCCTTCGCAGCGGTAATCGTCCTGGGCTTCGTCGGCATGGCGGTCCTGTTCTGGCTGCGTCCGGTATCGCGGACCATCCCCGCGGCAAGTCATGCGGCCGCCGCTGCGAATGCGCGGCGGCTGTCTGAAATCGTCGCACAGCCGCGCTTCATCGTGGCGCTGCTATGCGCAGTCGGCTCCTTCACGATGATGACCTTCGTGATGACCGGCGCCCCGCTCGCCATGGTCGGCTGCGGCTTCTCGCCGGACGAGGCCACGCTCGGCATCTCGTGGCATGTCATGGCAATGTTCGCGCCGAGCTTCTTCACCGGCCGGGTGATATCCTATTGCGGCAAGGAAAGGGTCACGGCGCTGGGCCTCGTGCTGCTCCTTGGCTGCGCGATCGTCGGCCTGTCGGGAATCGCGCTCTGGCAATTCTGGACAGCGCTAATCCTGCTCGGCCTCGGCTGGAATTTCGGCTTCATCGGCGCGACCGCCATGGTCGCCGAGACTTACACCGACAGCGAGAAGAGCAAGGTGCAGGGCCCGCATGACTTCGTCCTGTTCGGCTCGGTCGCGGTCGCTTCGCTGATGTCCGGTCAGGTCTACAATGCCTGGGGCTGGGACATGCTCAACTGGGTGGTGTTCCCGGTCGTGGCGGTGTGTCTGGCGGCACTGTTAATATTGGCGGCGAGTAGGCGGCGCGCCATGGCATAATATGGTTGGGCACGATTTGCGCGATTGTCAGCTAAGAGGCCGCTGGACTGACTTCGCATCTGCCTAGCTCAAGATTCTTCCAGATGCTTTCAGGCACTGGAAAGAAGCGCATGTCACGATAGCTCCACAGATAGAATTCACTACCTATATTGCCGACGGCATGCGGCCGAAACTGAAACTCTTCACCTGCACGTAGCAGTGAAACGAAAAATGGTCGGCCATCGAAGCAATCGAACCGCAACTCTTGGGCCGCGGTCCTCATTGCAATAGCGGTACGAACCTCTGCGCTAGCGAGGAAGGCGACTAGAAAAATGGCGTTGATCCCTATTGTCTTGTTTACAAGGCTGCCTTTTCCGTTCCGGAAAAGTCGAATTGCAATTACCGTCGCTGCACATGAAGCAACGACGGCGGGCCATATCGCAAAACTGAGGGACTTTAGATAGAAGTCACCCAAAAAGAGCAAGGGTGGGATTGCCAAACCGCCTAAGAAGGAGAAATTCAACAACGACACTGCGGCCCAAAAGAGCCATGTCGGTAGAAGAATCTTCGAAGCAACCATATCACAATCTGCGCCGCAATTTGATGCGGTGCAACTGTTTAACATATTTTTAGATCACGGTGTCAGTTGCTGTCAGCCGTTATCGGCCGCGCGGATAGCCCATCGCCCGGAACTCGTCCTTCATACGCGGTTTGATGACCAGCACCATGTAAGCGACCATCACCAGGCCGACGAGCCCGCCCGCGATGAAGGTCTGAAACGTGGTGTAGGTCGGCAGCAGGTTGAAGATGACGGTCGCCGCGATCACCGCGGTGACGATCAATCCCACGAAAATGACCGGCTTCCAAGTGATCTTGCGCTGCGTCTGCCGTATCAGCTTCTCTGCGCCCGCCACATCGAGACCGTCCAGTTCCGGAAAATTTCGCATCGGATCCCAAGAACGCATGCCTGCCTCGCTCGGGTCGTGTCGCCAGACGGCTGCCATGTAACTGCTCCGGGGATTTGCGCAACGCAGCCATGCCACTCGTATACAGTGATCAAATCGATTAGCCTTCCCGGCGGCGCGAAAGTCGCGGGGGAAACGTTCCCGAGAAGCAACAATCTGTTGATTTTCGTTGACGTGTTTCGCATAAGCCGCTCCGAAAAGCCGTCTTGGCGGCTTTGTTCAATCCGGTCCGGGGAGGGGTTCTTGCGGGCCAAATCAAGGAAAATCCGCAAATGACCATGCTTTATGTTGTCATTCTCTGCGGCGTGCTCTCGATCCTCTACGCCATTTGGGCGACCCGATCGGTGCTCGCAGCCGACCAAGGCAATGCGCGCATGCAGGAAATCTCGGCCGCGATCCGCGAGGGTGCGCAGGCCTATCTTGCCCGCCAGTATACAACGATCGCCATCGTGGGCGTCGTGGTGTTCCTGCTCGCCTGGTGGCTCCTGTCCGGCACCGCCGCAATCGGTTTCCTGATCGGGGCCGTGCTTTCGGGCGCAGCCGGCTTCATAGGCATGCATGTCTCCGTGCGCGCCAATGTGCGCACCGCGCAAGCAGCCTCCAACAGCCTGTCCGCCGGCCTCGATATCGCCTTCAAGTCTGGCGCGATCACCGGCCTGCTGGTTGCCGGCCTCGCGCTGCTCGGCGTCTCGGTCTACTACTGGATCCTGATCGGCCCGGCAGGCTACGCCCCGGGCGACCGCACGGTGATCGATTCGCTGGTGGCACTGGGCTTCGGCGCCTCGCTGATCTCGATCTTCGCCCGTCTCGGCGGCGGCATCTTCACGAAGGGCGCCGACGTCGGCGGGGACCTTGTCGGCAAGGTGGAAGCCGGCATTCCGGAGGACGACCCGCGCAACCCCGCAACCATCGCGGACAATGTAGGCGACAATGTCGGCGACTGCGCCGGCATGGCCGCGGACCTGTTCGAGACGTATGCGGTGACGGTCGTCGCCACCATGGTGCTCGGCGCGATCTTTTTCGGCGGCACCGAGGTTCTCGGCAACGTCATGCTTTATCCGCTGGCGATCTGCGGAACGTGCATCGTTACCTCGATCATAGGCACCTTCTTCGTAAAGCTCGGTTCGAACGGCTCCATCATGGGGGCGCTCTACAAGGGGCTGATCGTCACCGGCCTGTTGTCGATTGTAGGCCTTGGCGCCGCGACCTCGCTTACAATCGGCTGGGGCCAGGTCGGCACCGCCGGCATGCCCACCATCACCGGCACGAACCTGTTCATCTGCGGCCTGATTGGCCTGCTGGTGACGGCGCTGATCGTGGTGATCACCGAATACTATACCGGCACCGGCAAGCGCCCGGTCGTCTCGATCGCGCAGGCCTCGGTGACCGGTCACGGCACCAATGTCATCCAGGGCCTTGCGGTCTCGCTGGAATCGACGGCGCTCCCGGCTATCGTGATCGTCGGCGGCATCATCGCCACTTATCAGCTTGCCGGCCTGTTCGGCACCGCGATCGCGGTGACCACCATGCTCGGCCTGGCCGGCATGATCGTCGCTCTCGATGCATTCGGGCCGGTGACCGACAATGCCGGCGGCATCGCCGAGATGTCGGGCCTGCCGAAGGAGGTCCGGCATTCGACGGACGCGCTCGACGCGGTCGGCAACACCACCAAGGCCGTGACAAAGGGCTATGCGATCGGCTCGGCCGGCCTCGGCGCGCTGGTGCTGTTCGCGGCCTATTCGAACGACCTGCAGTACTTCGCGGCGAATGCCACGCAGTACCCGTACTTCAGTGACCTCGGCACGGTCTCCTTCGACCTTTCCAACCCCTATGTGGTGGCTGGTCTGATCTTCGGCGGACTGATTCCGTATCTGTTCGGCGGCATCGCCATGACGGCGGTAGGTCGCGCGGCGGGCTCGATCGTCGAGGAGGTGCGCAGGCAGTTCCGCGAAAAGCCGGGCATCATGCAGGGCACCGACAAGCCTGACTATGCCAAGGCGGTCGATCTTTTGACGCGCGCGGCGATCCGGGAGATGATCATTCCGTCGCTGCTGCCGGTGCTGGCGCCGCTCGTGGTCTATTTCGGGGTGCTGCTGATCTCCGGATCGAAGGCATCGGCCTTCGCCGCGCTTGGCGCCTCGCTGCTCGGCGTCATTGTCAACGGCCTGTTCGTCGCGATCTCGATGACCTCCGGCGGCGGCGCCTGGGACAATGCCAAGAAGTCCTTCGAGGACGGCTTCGTCGACAAGGACGGCGTCAAGCACCTAAAGGGTTCCGAGGCGCACAAGGCTTCGGTGACAGGCGATACGGTCGGCGATCCATACAAGGACACCGCCGGTCCGGCCGTGAACCCCGCGATCAAGATCACCAACATCGTCGCGCTGTTGCTGCTCGCGGTGCTCGCGCACTCGGCCTGACGCGCGAAGCAATCAAGCAAAAGCCCGCCGGAGCGATCCGGCGGGCTTTGCTTTGAAATTGAGTAGTTCCGGCTTAGGGGCTGGGCATGCCGCCGCCGGACGTCGAGCTTCCGCCTCCCAGGAGGCCGGCCGGGATCTTGCCGACGCCGGAAAGCAGCTGGCTGAGGAAGTTATGGTCACGGCCGCCGGTCGGCGTTGTGCGCGAAATGAAGTCGAACAGCTTGCCGTCCTGCAAGCCGTAATTGGCGATTTGCGTGACGCGACCGTCATCGCCGAAATAGACCGCGAGCACGCGCTGGTCCACGAGCCGCGGGTTCTGGAACGCCACGCTGCGCACCCGCTTTTGCGAAATGTAATAGAACACTTCATTGTCAAAGGTCGCAGTCGTCGATGGCGTGCCGAGTGCAAGCAGCACCTGCTCGCGACTCGACCCGACCGGCACGAGGTCGATCTGCTGTTGATCGATGACATATCCCTGGGTCAGCGTCTCGCTGGTCGACAGCACATCAGACTTGCAGCCCCCAAGCGCCAGCGCCACGCCAAACGCAGAAACCGCAATTCCGGCCCTGACCGGGCCGCTTGCCTTGAAATTCAGCACCCTCAACAACAACTCCATGTCATGCGTCGCGACCGCGGTTTGCCGCGGGGCGCAAAAGCGGTAAACCAGCTTCGTCAGCGATGCAACTGGATCACCTAGCCCTTCACAAACGTCCCCGGTTGAAGGATTCCGGTATGTTCAAACGATTCTTCGGCACCGACAGAGCAGCCAAAGAAAAAGTGACAACGAGCCTTTACGACCAAATCGTGGCAGCGGCGCGGCAGCCCGTGCTCTATGCGGAATGGCAGGTGCCCGACACACCGCTCGGCCGCTACGAGATGATTTCGCTGCATTTGTTTCTCGTGCTCCATCGTTTGCGCGGTGAAACGGGGACCGTTCGCGAGATTGCACAGGACCTGACCGACAGGTTTTTCGCCGACCTCGACCACTCGATCCGCGAGCTTGGCGTAGGCGATCTTTCGGTGCCCAAACGCATGAAGAAGCTTGCACGGATGTTCTACGGGCGTGTTGTTTCATACGGCGAGGCGATCGAGGCGGGCGACGCGGCACGGCTTGCCGAAGCACTTGCACGCAATATCAGGCCGGACGAAGTGTCGTGGCCGCAGGCGGCAGATCTCGCCCGCTATGTGCTCGTCTCCCATCGCGATCTTGCGGATCAGACGCTGAACGATCTGTCAGCGGGTCGGATCGCTTTTCCGCTCGCCGAGAACGCATGAGAGGAGACGCCAATGCGGCAGAAATCCGAAAGCCCGGTTTCATTCCTCGCCAATGTGGCACGGTTGCCCGAAAAGGGCATGTCTGCCGTCATCGAGGCTGATGACGAGGCGCGCGCGTCGCTTGCCGCCAAGCACGGCCTGCTATCCGTGGAGGCGTGGCGTGCCGATCTCCTTGTGGCGCCCTGGAAGCGCAACGGGATACGAGTCTCCGGACGTGTGGACGCCGATATCACGCAGGAATGTGTCGTCACGCTGGAGCCGCTTCCGGCACGGATTTCCGAAGAGATTTCGGCGACCTATTTTCCCGAGGCTTCGAAGCTCGGCCGGCTCGGGTTCCACGAGTCAGGCGAGATTCACCTCGACGTCGAAGGACCAGACAGCCCCGAGACATTTTCTGGCGAAACGATCGATATCGGCGCTCTGGCGGAAGAGTTTTTCGGGCTGGCTATCGATCCCTATCCACGCAAGCAAGGGGTCTCGCTTGAAGCTACCCGCACCGATGCCGATGCGGACGATCACCGCGCACTGCACGAAAAGCTGAAATCCCTCGCGACAAAAACCTGAAAAAACGCCCGTCGAGCCTGTCAATTCCAGTTGTAAGGCCTCTCAAAACCGCTATTTTCGCCCCGCCTTGGAACCCGGTCCAGTCCGGGAAACAGTGAGACAACTCCCGCGTGATACGCATTTCCATCGACGCCATGGGTGGCGATCACGGGCCGAAGGTGGTGCTTCCGGCCCTCAACAAGGTGATCGAACGCCGCCCTGACGTACGGCTCATCATCTTCGGCCGCAACGACCAGGTCGAACCATTGCTGGCGCGGTATCAGCGTGTCGCCAAGGCCTCGAGCTTCGTCCACTGCGATATCGTGGTAAAAATGGGCGACAAGCCGAGCCAGGCGCTCAGGCAGGGCCGCTGGAAGTCATCGATGTGGAAGGCGGTCGAAGCGGTAAAGACCGGCGAGGCCGACTTCTGCGTCTCGGCAGGCAACACCGGCGCGCTGATGGCGATGTCGAAATTCTGTCTGCGCACCATGGCCAATATCGAGCGGCCTGCGATCGCGGCGATCTGGCCGACGTTGCGCGGCGAGAGCGTGGTCCTGGACGTCGGCGCGACAATCGGCGCGGACGCGCATCAGCTCATTGACTTTTCAATTCTGGGCGCCGCTATGGCACGCGCGCTGTTCGACGTCGAGCGACCGACCGTCGGCCTGCTCAATGTGGGCGTGGAAGAAATCAAGGGCCAGGAGGAGGTCAAGGAGGCAGGCCGCGTTCTGCGTGAGGTGGCGCTCAGCTCAATGGACTACCGCGGTTTCGTCGAGGGTGACGATATCGGCAAGGGCACCGTCGATGTCGTGGTGACGGAAGGCTTCGCCGGCAACATTGCCCTGAAGACGGCGGAAGGGACCGCCCGCCAGATCGGCGAATATCTTCGCGCCGCGATGACCCGTACCTTAATGGCCCGGATCGGCTATATCTTTGCGCAAAGTGCATTCGATCGGCTGCGCGAGAAGATGGACGTGCGCAAGTCGAACGGCGGCGTGTTCCTCGGCTTGAACGGCATCGTCGTCAAGAGCCATGGTGGGACCGACGAAGAGGGCTTTGCGGCAGCGATCGAGCTCGGCTACGACATGGTGCGGAACAAGCTCCTCTCCCGCATCAAGGCCGATCTCGATACTTTCCACTCCCGCCAGCCCGGATTCGCTGAACGACCGGGCGTCCGGACACCTGACGCCGCGCAGTGATCAAGAACTAGAGGTCAATCGTGATAAGATCAGTCGTGCGCGGTATCGGCTCCGCCCTGCCACGCCGCATCATGAGAAACACCGATTTCGAAGGCATCGTCGAGACATCGGACGAGTGGATCGTACAGCGAACCGGCATTCGCCAGCGCTATATCGCAAGCGAGGGCGAGACAACGGCCTCGCTCGGCGAAGCTGCGGCGCGCGCAGCGCTCCAGAATGCAGGTTTGACGCCGGACGACGTCGACCTCATCGTGCTAGCCACCTCCACTCCCAATCATACCTTTCCGGCGACGGCCGTCGAAATCCAGCAGCGCCTTGGCCTGCGCAAGGGTTTCGCCTTTGACATGCAGGCTGTCTGCTCGGGTTTCGTCTATGCACTGAACAGCGTCGATCTTCATATCCGCGGCGGGGCCGTGAAGCGCGCGGTGGTGATAGGCTCGGAGACCTTCTCACGCATCCTCGACTGGTCGGACCGCTCCACTTGCGTGCTGTTCGGCGACGGTGCCGGGGCGCTCGTCGTCGAGGCTGCGGAAGGGCTGGGGTCGATCGCAGACCGCGGCGTGCTTGCCGCGAGCCTGCGCTCCGACGGCTTTCATATGGAGAAGCTTTATGTCGACGGTGGACCGTCGACGACCGGCACAGTCGGGCATCTTCGCATGGAGGGGCGCGAAGTCTTCAAGCACGCCGTCGGCATGATCGCGGACGTGGTCGAGGCCGTCTTCGCCGATTCGGGGATATCTGCCGAGGAGCTCGACTGGTTTGTACCGCACCAGGCCAACAAACGCATCATTGACGCTTCCGCCAAAAAATTGGGCATCGCCGAAGAGAAGGTGGTCACGACCGTCGACCTCCACGGCAACACCTCGGCCGCCTCTGTGCCCCTCGCGCTTTCGGTCGCAGTCGCCGACGGCCGCATCAAACGAGGCGATCTGGTGCTGCTCGAGGCCATGGGCGGTGGTTTCACTTGGGGAGCGCTCCTGCTACGTTGGTAATCTTGCTGCGGGACCTGCGAAATGCTTCGCAGTGCAGCAGGGTTCGGTCCTTGACCTCACCGGACCAATTTTTTAACGTCCTGTTGTTTCAGAAAATTTCGCGTTGCGAGGGATGGTTGCGGTCATGGGGGGAAAGACTTTGACGCGCGCTGACCTTGCTGAAGCCGTCTACCGGAAGGTCGGGCTGTCGCGCACCGAATCGGCCGAGCTCGTCGAGGCGGTGCTTGACGAAATCTGTGATGCGATCGTGCGCGGCGAGACGGTCAAGCTGTCGTCGTTCGCGACCTTCCATGTGCGCGACAAGAATGAGCGCATCGGCCGCAATCCCAAGACCGGCGAGGAGGTTCCGATCCTGCCGCGCCGGGTGATGACCTTCAAGGCGTCGAATGTGCTCAAGGGCCGCATTCTGCGCGCCCATCAGACCAATAAGACCAAAGCCGCCAAAGGCTGACCGGTTTTAGTTTTCGAGATCGGCACTACTTCGAAAGAACTGCTGATCGACGCAGTCCCGGGCTTGAATATTTTTCCGTGGGCCGCTCGAATACGGAGCGATTCGGCGACGCCGGGCGGGTTCGGCCGATGGGAGACAGCCGCATGGAGAAGAGTCCCGACGCGTTCCGTACGATCAGTGAGGTAGCCGACGACCTCAACCTTCCCCAACATGTGCTGCGTTTCTGGGAAACGCGTTTTTCCCAAATAAAGCCGATGAAGCGCGGCGGCGGTCGCCGTTACTATCGTCCCCAGGACGTCGAGCTCATCAAGGGCATACGCTACATGCTCTATGACCAGGGTTACACGATCAAGGGCGTGCAAAAGCTGCTGCGCGAGAATGGCAACCAATTCCTCGTTGCGATAGGCAATGGCAATCTGGCGGCAGTCGACGCGATCGCTCAGCGCAAGCAGGCCGAGGCCGAGAAGCCGGCGACGCAGCCTTCGCATCAGCGCATCCCCGACGAGGAGATGCTGGTCGGCGAGCCAAAGGTGAAACCCTCGCGGCGCTTCTTCGGCTTCGGCAAGGGCGAGGAAGACGGGCCCGTGCAGCCCGACTCGGGCAAGTTGTCGCGTGACAACCGAGCGCTTCTGCAAGAAGCACTGTTCGACCTGCTCGAATGTAAGCGGCTCCTCGACCAGGTGCGGTAGGGCTATGCTTCGGCCCCATGCTGACGGGGCTTGCCGGTCTCCGGGCGGCGGCTGCGCAAGAACCGCAGCGGAAGAAAGGATGCGACGGTTCGTGTGCGGTACACCTGTTGATGGAAGAACCGCTGATACGGCCATCGTTCCAGGAATATGTGGACGATATGCGTGGCCGGCAGGGTCACCGCAATTGTTGTCAGTGCGAACAATGTCATCGAAACGAGCACTTGGTCCGTGAACAGATGGTATTTCGAGAAGAGCGCTCGTACGACGAAATAGACGTATGGGTGAACCAGATAGAGGCTGTAGCTGACCATCCCGAAATAGACGATTAGCCGATTGGAAAGCAGCCTTTCCGTAAGGCTGCCTTCCTGCACGGCGAGATAGAAGTAGCCGAAGGTAACGATGATCCGCAGCGGGACCAGCGGATCGGACATCCGCGCCCATGTGTATTCGACAAGCCCTGTCGATGCGGTCCAGACACACATTGCGGCGAAAGCGATCTCCAGAATCGGCGCAATGGGACCACGGGGCGCTGCCGTGCCCCTATCATACAGGATGCGGATCAACAGCCCGCCGATGAAATAGAACGTTATCGGAAACGCGACCACGAATGCGGCTGACAGCGCCAGCGAGCACAGGCCCAGGATAACGTTGCGCTGGCGCAGCGCCAAATGGAATGTCAGGCAAGTCAAAGCATAGTACACGACCTCGTAGGTCAAGCTCCATGCATTGGGAGCGAGCTGTTCCGTTCCCGTGAAAAGATCCAGGAACAAGAAGGCCGACACGACGGAGAGGGGATCGTTGATTTTCGGATATGCGTTTGTAGCCGCATTGAGAAGCGCAAAGATGAGGGTCGAGACGAAGAACAGCGGATAGATGCGGAAGAAGCGCCTGAGCGCGAATTCCGCCGGAAGATAGCGCACGACGCTGCCCCAGATCACGAAGCCGCTGATCACGAAGAACAGGTTCACGCCATAGATTCCGAAGCTCCAGGGTCCTTGGACAAACGAGACATATTCAGCGTTGCTGTTGTAAACGTGCTTCGCCGGGCCGCCGAGAATGTGTGCGCCGAGGACCATAAGAGAAGCAACGCCGCGCAAGCCATGAGCGGCTGGATTGAAATCGCCTTTGCGCATCACGCGACGCTCGAGTTCGAAACTCGACAATCGTGGCCGAGACACGGGCCTTGCGGCCTGCAATCATTTGTACATTTGTCGCAGACGGGGCATCGTCGGTGATATTCCCCACGTCGGTAGGGTAATGCCCTATTACATTCCATCCAAAGCTGATCGCCGATGGAAGACGGCGTCCTCCCCCGCCGGAGCAGCGTCCTCGTAGACAGAACGGATGAGCCTTACGAACGCGGCTTCAGGTTGGTCGGATCGATACCGAAAAGGCGATCGTTATTCTGGGGGATCGCGGCGCAGGCCAGCGCCCCGAATTTTTTCTTGGCCGGCAGCCGAGCTTTGCCATAGACGTTGCTGTAGATGGTGAAAGTGGGAGCAGCGAGTTCGCCACCGTCGCAATAGGGGGTTTTGCGTGCGGCGTCGCGGGTGACGAATTCGACCTTCTGGGCGATCGCCCCATTTTTCGCCGTGCCCTTCAGGACAGGATTGCGGTCCGAGGAAAGAACGTAGATCTCGGCATGGGTTCCTTCCGCCTGCCCGTCATCGGCGCGGACAAGGGTGCCGTAGCCGTGCGACAGGTCGGTGTTCGGCTGCCCCGCATAGACATTACCAGCTTCGTCGGCCGAGAACAGACCTTTCGGCTCGACGAGCCTGAGATTGAGGTCGACCGGATCGTCCCAGACCAGCACGATCTGCACCGTGCGGTCATAGTCCTCGAAGGTAACGTCGGCCTTCTGCTCGGCGCCGGAGGGGTCGGGCCAGGTGATGTGGGTTATGGCCTTGAACAGCGGGACGATCGTTTCCGCGTGACCGGAGCTGTCGAAGACAGTGTGAAAGGGATGGCCCTCCACGTTGAAGATCACGGCCGCGTCGCGCCGGCAGGGGCTGTCGATGCTGAGCACCGCGGCGCCGGGCATAGGTTGGTGATACGTGAACGTCTCCGAACAGGTCGGCTGCGGCTCTTGTTTCGGCTCGTCTGGATGATCGGGATCGCCAATGTCGAGATCGAATGGGCCGTTTTGCGCGAACGACGGGCAGGCAGCCGGGCCCGTCAGCGCGACCAGGAGCGTGATCGATGCGAGCATGGCTTTCGACAATGAACTCACGGCCACGCTCCAATCCGCCCGCGCCCGGCCCTACTGCCCGAGCTCGGCCAGCGCCTGCGCCGCTTTCGCACAGCCGGCGGCCTGGGCGCGCTCGAACCACTGACGGGCCAGCCTGCTGTCCTTGGGCGTGCCGATCCCCTCCTTGTACTTGAAGCCGATGTTGCACATCGCGCCGCTGTCGCCGGTGACAGCCAGCAATTGCCAGACGAGCTCGGCCCGCTGCATGTTTTCCTTCGTCTGCCCGTCCTTCCCGAGAAGCTGCTTGACTAGGCTGCGCATGGCATAAACCGCATTGTTCTCCCGTTCTGAAAGCACGCGAATGACCATCTGCCGTGACCAATACGCGGCCTCGTCACCGTTCGGGGGCGAGGCCTGCATCGCCCCTTGTAGCTGTTCGAGGAGCTGACGCTCATCGAGCCCTTCGGCCGAGACGCCCGCCGGCGAAGTCGGCCCAACCGAAAGGACGTCGAAAATCGTCTCTTCCAGCTTCGGCGGCTCCGGCTTGCCGCTGTCAAGGTCAAAAGCAGCCTGCTGACCCTGTGCGGCGCCCGCGGCGCTGAAAAGGCAGGTGCCGACAACCAGCCCACGCAATGCCGTCCATCCCGTTTCCTCAGTCATTTTCAGCACTCCCCATCCTGGTTTTTGCTCGCTTCCGTCACGCGGCACAACAATTTCCCTTAAGCGCCTTGGCAGTTTTGCAGTGTCGGATTGAGCGTGCGGGCGCGCTCACGCAGGCGCTGAGCATGATCCGGATCGCTGGGCTGATAGCTGTCGGCAAGGCGGTTGAACGCGCCCGGATCGCCCGCGAGCGCCCCTAGCGAAAAGAACAAGCGGCTCAGTCGCGCCGCCTCCGGCTTAGTCGTTTCCGAGGCTTCGAGCGCACCGATAAGCGCTTTCAGCAGGTTCGGCAGGCTGCTTCCGCAAAGCGCGACCCTTGTCGCCATGCGATAGTTCTGCACCGCACCGACAAAGTCCCTGCTCTGTTCTTTCTGGTTGGCTCGCCACCAAAAATCGTCCTTGCTTGTGCCGAAGATCGATGCACCGTCGGAGGTCGTATCGGCACTGTCGAGCGCTTCCATGAGCAGGCGATCGGCCGGGCCGGAATCCGCAGCGCCGTCGGTCGAGCCGCCGTCAGCCGAACCTCCGCCGGATATGGTCCCGGGCGGCTGGAAGATTTGCCGATAGCCAAGCCCCCCTGCCGCGATGCCGACAAGGAGCGCGATCAACACGGGAAGAACCGCAAAACGGGAGCGTGGTTGCGGTGAGACAGCGCCCGCACGACCGAACACCGGCTTGTCAGGGTCGGTATCTGGCCTGTGGGCTAGCTCGGCCTTGGCGAGTTCCTTGGGCTCTTCGCGGCTGTCCGATCCGGGCAGCTTCACGTCGATAGAGGTGGGGCCTCCGGAAATGTCGGCTTTGTCGGAGCCGGCCAACTTCAGTTCCTGCGGAAGGGACGGCTTGGGGGTGGAAGGTTCTGGAACGGCAGGTACGGAAAGAGCCTCTTCCGGCTGCTCGCCCGGCAATTCTACCCTGGGGCCGGACTCCGCAACCATGCTTCCCGTAATTTCGACCTCGCCGGATTCGGCGTCCGGCGCCGAATATGTCCGACGCCGCTCACGATATTCGACAGGTTCCGCGATCGTGGGCTGGACAACATCCGGCAGTTTCCGCCGGCGACGCTGCTGCTGCATGATAAGAGCTGGCCAGCGGCATTCGTCCCTCAGGTCGAATTCTTTGCGTGTCTTCTGATCCACGCCGGTGAGCGTGATGTGGACGGCCGTGTAGGCAGGCAGGGCATTGACCGCGTCAGGGCCAACAACGACCTCAAGCGCGCCGTCCCTTAACCGTGTCTCGACCGCGGCGATTCGGCCGCGCGGCCAGCGCGCGGCATCCGGCGGCAAGTCGTCAAGCGGCTGAAAGAGCAGTGACGCGCGCTCGAGGCCGACCGTGGCATCGGAAAAGCGCAGGACAGCATAGCCCCCCTCGGGGTGACTTTCATCCTGGGTGACGATGACGCTCACGCCGGCCTCGTTACGCTGCCAGCCTGTCCAGGATCACCTTAAGGCGCTCGTTTTCCGCCACGTCGATCCCGGACCCGTCGACCCGTTCGGCATTAGATTCGACCAGGGCACGATAGGCGATCAGCCAGTCCGTGTAGAAAGCCTTGGCGAAAGGAGTGCGCACTTCGGTGAGGCTGGCGATGCCGCTGTCGTCGGCGGCGAAGATCGCCGACTTGCGGTCGCTGCGCTTCGGCCGTTCAGACAGGGGCAACGCGTCGTAGCCCAGGCCCATGACGAAGCGATTGATGCGGTCCGCTGCCAGAAGGGCGGCCCGCGCGATCGCGGAATGGGTCGGCGCGGCGTGGTCGACCGCCGCGCGCAGCGGTTCCGTGATCGCTCGCGTCAGGTCGAGCCGCGTGGAGCCGGCAATTAGCTCGTTGACAAGGTTGCCCAACTCGCTGTCGGGAATAGCCAGGAAGCCCCGGAACCGCGGATCCTCGACCACGGCACGCATCGATTCTGCCCAGTAGTCGATCGCAGCGGTGGCAAGCTGGTCGGCGAGCGTGCCCGTTGCGGCCGCGCCGTCCTCGGCCAGGCCACCTGAGGTGGGGCCGCCACCGAAGGCGGCCCGGAATATCTCGTCCGGATCAAGTCGGCGCGGCGCAATGGACGCGCGACGCGCGATCTCGGTGAAGCGGTCGGCAAGGTCGCTATCGCTGACAGCAAGCGACTGCAGCACACGACCCATCCGGCCGTCAGCGGCCGCCCGCGCGACGGCGATGCCGACCTTCTGCAGTTCGGCGAGCCGTCGCGCCCTTTGGCTCGCAGCGTCCGTGGCAATATAGAACTTGCCCAGTCGTTCATGCATTCCACGCCGCCGCTCGGCAATGCGGTCGGCTATCTGATTGATCTTGAGAGCCCGGTTACAGACCGGGTTGATCGCTTCGACGATATAGGAAAGGCCGCCGTCGTTGAGCTTGAACACTTCCTCCCAGGCGCGTTCCGGGTCTGCGAAGTACCTGCGCACATTGGGAGATTCGAGGTAGCCCTGGCGATAACGGCCGAAGCGTACTTGCTCCTTGGTGTTGATCCCGGTCTCCAGGTTCGACGCCGCCGATTCATACTCCATGATGCCGGGATTGCGGATGTTCGGGTTGCGGAACCAGAAGAGGCTCTGGAACGGCTTGCCCGGCGTCCATTCATTCAGCCAGGTGAACTGCGCGCCGAGCCGATCGAGGAGCGAGCTTTTCAGGCGCGCCTCCCAGCGTTCGACGGGCTTGTCGGTATCGCCGCGCTTTCCTTCAAGTTCCCGGTCGAACTTGGTGAGCACGATGAACAGCGAGGTGACGGATTTGCGTCGCTCCTGGGCGGTCGCGCCATGCGTCGCGCTGATCCATTCGTCGATGAGGATCGGCAGCCCCGGCACGTCCTGGACGCTGTCGCCGATGCACAGGACCAGCCCGTTCAGCTCCTGGTCGGCCTTGAAGCGCTCGAACAGGAAGCGGACCTTGGCGTCCTTGAAGACGCGGCCGAGCAGGGCGTGGTCGCTCATGCCCTTGCGGAAGTCCTGCATGACCTCGGGCGGCCTCAGCCCCGGAAAGTCGATCAGATCGGTTTCTTTCAGGAAATCCCACACTTCCGAGCCGATCGTCAGGTTGAGTTCGGCAATCAGGGCGCCGAGCACGGCGCGCGAGATGCGGCCGCGCGAGCCGTTCGGCGCCACCACCTGCATGCCACCGCCGGGATCGTCGGAGAGCATCGCCTCAAGCGTCGAAACATTGATGATGCTCATCGGGTGGCGTTGGTGGCCGCCGTCCGCAGCCTCGACCAGCGTTTCGATCGGACAGCATAGCTTTTCGGGAAAGCCGATGTCGACGAGCGGCGAAATCAGCCTTTGGATGAGGGCTGTGAGCCCGTCGACGCCCGCCCAGACCGGCGAGAACAACAGCGCCAGCCCGCCCGCGTCGACGCTTTCGACAAGCGGCTCGGCGCGGTCCCAATAGCCGTGGCCGAGCAGCGAGCGCACATTCGCCTTCTCGCGATGCTTCTTGTCGAAGAAGTCGCGGATCGTCCAGAAATCCTCCTTGGTCACGATCGGCCGAGAGGTTTGCATATGTTCGGCCGCGACCTTGGCCAGGATCGCATCTATGCCTTCGGCGGAGAATTCCGGTTCATCCTTGATGTCGAAGCCGGTGTAATAGATGTCGCCGACGATCTGGATCAGGTCGGCCGTCGAGAACAGCCGCACGACCACTGGGAAGCCTGCCGGCGTCGGCTCCTGCCGCACCGAAAAACGGGTGGCGATCGCCGTCGATTCCTGGCCACCTGGCGGATTGATCTGCTCAACGAAATCAAGCGGTTCGGCAAGATCGGCAAAGCGGATCTTGAGTGGATCGGGCGAGGACGAGGCGAGCCGCGACACGAGGTAGGACTTGCCGGCCTGGCTGGCGCCGAACACGCCGAGCGCCATCGGTCGGACGATGGCGGCCTCGAGCTTGCGGCTTTCGACCACATGGCGGCGGAACTCCCGCGACAGCGCCTCGCGCTCCGGTTTGACGGTATCGTGGTTCTTTGGATCCCTGATCCAGTCGAAGGACGAATGCCCGATCTCGGCGGTCTCGGCACATCGCTGGCGTGTGGCTTCCAGATTTTGTTGCATGTTGCGATCCCCCGCCCCACCCGCAATCAATAGCCGGAAACCACGCCGGTATCGAGCCAGTAGCCCGAGGCATTCTTCATGGTTTGCAGGCGCAGCATCGCTTTCAGATCGCGGCGCTGCTCGCCGTTCGCATCGGAGAACTCGGCGATCTCGAAGTCCTCGCGTGCGAGCTCGGCTCCCACCGGGTCATCGCTCGGATCGTTCAACGGCTCACGCTTGCGCAAGGTCACCGACACCGGGAAGGGGCTAGGATGCTGGTCGAGCCGCGCATCGATGTCGATCGTGTAGAGCGGCGAGGCCTGCCAGCGTTCGAGCGGCAACTGCCTGAAGCCGATCGTCGTCGTCTGGCTTTCGACGCGGATCGTCGCCTCTTCGAGCCGCTCGTTGCGGTTGTCGAGATCGACGTCGCTGAACAGGACGTCCCGCGCCGCGATCTTGTCGTTCGGGAGCATCTCGCCGATGAAGCGGGCCGTCGATTTGACCGTGAGCCGGCCGGTGCGCACGGTGAAATGCTCGATCTGGCTTTCCGCCAGGTAGCAGAGCATGGCGCCGACCGCGACGGTCGTCTTCGGATCGGAGACGCGGTCCTGGGCATCGCGGAACGGATACCAGCGCCCGGCGCGATAGCGGTGCATCGGCACAACCCGATCGGGCCGCACGCACAGTGTGTTGACGAGCATGTCGGCCACGACCGGCAGCCGGGAGGGGCGGCCAGAGATCAGCAGCACGTCGCAGTCGAGCTTGGTGATGATCTCGGCAAAGTCCTCCAGCGCCCGCGCGAGGACCGAACGGATCGTGGCGTTGATCTCCTCGGCAGTCGCCGAGATCACGGAGTCGGCGAGCTGGAAATCGCGCGCACCTGCGCGTGCCGCCATCGCGTCGAATTCGCGCGCGATCGTTTCAGCCTCGGGTCGGGCGGCCGTCCAGGCGGCCGCGAGCTGCTGCTCGACCGAGCCGCTTTGGGCCAGCATGGCTCGTCCCTCCAATTGCCCGAGCAGCGCCAGCCCGGCCGGCTCCAGCAGTTGGACCACGAAGCGCCGCCGGAACTGCCGTTCCTGTTCCGACATGCCGCCGCGGTCTGCACCGACGATCCCTTTCAGGAAAGCCTTCGGCTCCGACAGGCCCGCCTCCTTGAGGCGAAGCTCGATCGCCGGCAGCACGTGGTTGGCGACGACCGCATCGACCACATCGTCGCCGGCGATGCGGAAGCCCTCCCGGAAATCCTGTTCCGGCTCGATCACCTTGCGGCCCGAGAGACGGTAGGTGATGACGATCAGGTCGCTGGTCCCGCCGCCGATGTCGATCGAGGCGATTCTGAGCGTCGCGCTCGTCCCTCGCTCCGGTCTCCTGCGCCCCATGATCTCGAAGAATCCGCTCGGTTCGTCGCGGTATTTCTCGACGATCTCCGAATAGAGATAGACGAGCTGCGTGGCCGTCGCCTCGTCCAGGTTGATGCGCGCGCTCGGCCGCCCGACATGATGCGAGCGTTTCGGCGTGCCGGTCCACCCGAGCGAGCGCCAGACCAGCTCGATCGCGTCCTCGACAGCGTCCTCCATGATGCGGCGTTCGGCGAGCGGCGTTGCCGGCGGCAGCGTCATGATGATGTTGCGCAGGAAACGCGGTACGTCGCTGTACTTCTTGCCGGCGCGCCGCTCGGGCGAATTCATGGCGGTGATCGTCTGAGCGACGATCTCGGCCATCAGGAAGGTGAAAAGCGACGAGCGGGAGAATTTCGGCCGGATCGCTGGCTGCTGGCTGGTGCTGCGGCCACGCCGCCTCGCGCGTTTGCCGCCGATCAATTCGCCGGTCTCGGTGACGAGCTGGAGCAGGGGGCCGGAAACCGGCTCCGTCGCTCCCGCGTCGCGACGATCCGGACGCCGGGTCCTCCAGATCTGGCCGGCAGGACGATCGTCCCACAGATACCGTTTCGGGCTCGACATGCCCGTCATGCCTTCGGTGCCGCTGCCACCGACCGAGAGGCGCTGCGCCTCGGGGCCGATGCGCACGAGGCTAGGCCATTGGAAGGCGCGGTCGCGACCGGAGAGACGCGACTGCCCGTCGAGGCCGAACATCGGACGCACGAACTCGATGCGGCTCTCGAATGCGTTCTGATAGGTGTGTTCAGGGCAGGAAAGGTCACGCAGGACCAGCGGGTCGGACAGCGAGAGGCCGCCGCCGGCGCGCTCACCGTGTGACTCGATCAATATGCCGCAGGTGCGGCTGTTGCCGACATCGACGATGAGGTCGACGGGGATCGGCTGATAGTTCAACGATTCCGAATGGGTGTCGATCAGCCGGATCTGCGGGAAGGAGACCGTCGCAGCGAGGGCCTGGATAAGCACTATATAGCGTGCAAGCGCGGTGTAACGCCCGCCGCTCGATGCCTGCGACCGCCGCGGACCGCGGTTTTCGCGATGCGTTTCGTAAAGGTTGGAAAGCCAGTCCTCGATCCAGTCGGCATCGAGAAACCAGAGCAGATCCGGATCGGACGCGGCGAAGCTGAAGCGCTCCTCGGTCTCTGCGTCGAGCCGGGTCGGCATGACATAGGGCTGGTGCTCGCTGCGGTCGGCATCCTGCGTGTCCGTGTCGAAGGCGAGCACGAGACGGTGCGTGGCTCCATTCGCCTCGGGCGTCGCCAGCTTCACGATATAGACGCGCGCCCAATTGATCGGCCCGCGCTCGTGTACCTCCTGCCGCCGCGAATCCATGCCGATGATGCGGAAGAATGGCACCGGCAGCCATTGGCCGAGGAACGGCTCCAGCGCCGAGCGGCCATCGACCTTATAGGCTTCCTCGTCCTCGAAGAAGGCGCCGCTTACCAGGTCCTGGAGGCGTGTTCCGTCCTCGCCGGCGACTTCGGTGAGCGGGATCAGCGACAGCCGCGTTTCGTCGTCGCTGTCCTTGGTCTCGCGCTCAACGAACCAGCGCGACTGCCGGCCGAGATCGTCGAATTTCAACGAGAAGTCGAGGAACTGGATACCGGATAGCGGCACCAGCGTGACGACATCGCCATAATGCGGCACAGGCTTAAGCATCACTCGATATTCCTACTCCGGCACTCGGGGGCAACCCGTATCTGTCGCCAACAACTACTACGCCGATCGTACATTCCGGCACCCCGAAATGGGGTGTAATCGCCATGAGGAGCCTCGAACAGCTCGGACCTGACGTTCGGCTGAACTCTATCGTGCCACCTGTCATTGGGGAATTGCCTCGATGCGATAGAGTTTCAAGCCGTGGACCTGTTCGTCTGGCTCTTCGGTTCGGCCGTCGGGCAAATATTCGACCTCTGAACAGTTAAGCGCGCCTTGCTCGGCCGGCTTGCAGGTCACATCCGCGGCTGGCAAGGGTTGACCATCCGTACAGGAGCCACCGGTGTAGTGTGCCGTGAATTGGTCCGGGCCTTCCGCAATCGTTGTCTGTGCCTCGCAGCCCCACCTCTGTCCACGAAGGTCCTGTCCCCGAAGCACATATCGACCGCGCCCGCTGGTCTGTTCGGTACACACGAAAAAGCTCGACACGGTCGCCCGCTTTTTGCCGTCGGCATCGTTGGTTATGTAGTCGAGAGTTTCGCGCGTTCCCCAGCAGCCGGAAAACTTTGACGGCGCGGGCGATGGTGTCGTGTCGGGTGCAGGCTCGTTGGTGTCATCCTGTGCATGAGGGCTTTCGCCCGAAGGTGGCGGGGCGTACTGGGCGCCGTCCGGAGTGCAGATGCCCTTGGTGAGCTTGTCGCGCAGCGTCCGGTTCTCTTCGACAAGTGCGGTGTTGCGGTCGATGAAGTGCTGAAACTCGGGAGACGGCGAAGCGGAGCTGATGCTTCCGAGCGTGCCAAGCACACCTGGTACAAGCAACATCATCATTACTACGCCGGCTAATATATTCGCGACAATAATTTGCCGCACGATTGGCCCCCATCGCAACCCAACCCGATAATGGCAAGTTTATCTTTGAGCGGTCAAGCGGCTTTAATTAAGGCGTGTTTTCTCGATCACGGAGCCGTGACCGGCTGCCCAACCCGAGGTGCAGCCAACGTCAGAACAAACGACCGTTCGGGCCTGAAGTCCGGCAGAGCTCCGCCGCGCAACCCGTCATTGCGGAATGGCCTCGATGCGGTGGAATTGCAGGTCGCGGATTTGGTTGGCCTCCGGCTCGGGTTGGCCACCATCATCGTATTCCGTCTGCGAGCAAGTGATCGTTTCGTTCTCGGGGGGCTTGCAAGTCAAATCCGCCGCCCCCATCCGTACGACACTGCCGCAGTCGATCGTGCTGTAATGCAAGGTTAGCTGGTTCAGATCTCCCGTACCCGTAAGGTTCGCGTCGCAGTGCAGTTGATTGGCGGTCGCGGAGCGGATGGCAAATCGAAGGATCGCTTGGGTGCCCTGCATCGTGCAGAAGAAGAAATCTGACTGGACCGTCTGAGTGTTGCCGCTCGAATCCGCCATGCCGACGCCGATGGGCGCATCGCGTGTGCCCCAACAGCCGTCAAATCCGGACGGTATCGGCGGCGGTGCCGGCTCCGGCGCAGGTGGCGGCGGTTCTGGGGCGGGTGGGGGCTCGGGTGCTGGTGCTGGCGGCGTCGGTGGGGCAGGTTCGGGAGCAGGTGGTGGCGTTGGCGCGTCGCTTACCACACAGGCGCGACGCTCGCGCTCGATCTGTTCAAGCAGCAGCCGACGTTCGGATTCCAGCCGCTCGCGCTCGTTGAACAGGCGCGCGAGTTCTGCCTCTCCGGCGGGCCGCGAGCAGAAACTCACGAGCGGCTGGTCGGAGAGCCACGGGATGTACAGGGCGCAGGACCGCAGGAGCTGGAAGCCAATGGCGAAGAGCAGGAGCGCCAGCAGCAACCACAGGAGGATCAATGCCAGGCGGCTGACACGCTCGGTTTCGACCGTGCGGACGGCGACCGCTGCATCGCCGGTCGCGCCGGCTGCAACAGCGTCGGCGCCAGGTGTGCTGCCTTCCGCGGTGGCGCCCTTCGCCTCATCTACTGTCGCTGCGGTCGTCTCCGCTTCCGGGGGTTTCGGAGGAACCAACTTGTAGACAGGGCTTTCGACAGGCTGGCCGACTTCGCGGGTCGTACCCCAGAAGGTGAGCACCGGCTGGTCGCCAATCATCCAGACGTGGCGTTCGTCAGGAATTTGGATCGCAAGCTCGACGAGATGGCCGAGATGCGACTGGTATTCATCTTTCTCGCCTTTGAGCCGCTCGGCATAAGCGGATACGCTCTCGAGCGTCTGCCGCAAGCGCTCGCCCGCGCGGCTGCGCTCAGGCTCGTCGAGATCGGCCAGCCGTCGCGCCGGCCCCTCGGCGGCCGTGTACCAGTCGATCTTGTCGCCCCGCTCGGCAGGCTCGGCGAGGAACAGGCCGCCGCCCGGACCGAGCGCCTTGTCGAGGTTCTGCGTAATCTGCTGATGCGCCGCCGTCACGCTGACGCCGCCGATCGCCAGACGCCTCAACCCGGTTGATTGGCTTACTTCCGGGATCCGCGGCATGGTTTATCCGCCTTGCTGGCCGGGCGCCGGTTGCGTCCCGACGTGCTGGGACGATCCGGGGGCGCATTCCGCCGTGTCATTTGCGACCGCGACCCCGTTGCTTTCGAGAAATTTCAGCAGCGCGCCGCCGCTGATGGCCCAGCTCGTATGATAGTTCTGTTTTTCTACTTCTTCCTGCAGCACGAGCGTGTTGACGCCCACGACCCGTCCGCACATGTCCATCAGCGGCCCGCCGGAATTGCCTTGGGCGATGTCCGCCGAATGCATGATCAGGGGCAGGGCATCCGTCTCGCGAGCAGGACGGGCGACGATGCCGTCCGTGGTCACGATCTGTGGCGCCGCCGTCAGGTCGCCCTGCTCAAGCCGCCGGTAGCCCTCGTCGAAGTTGAGCATGAAGCCCGGGAAACCCGCGGAGATGACCTGCTGCAACCGATTTGCGACCGGCGTGATGGTAAGCGGCGCTTCCGACGTCATCGGCTCCTCCGTCTCGAGGACGGCAAAATCGAGCTGTCCGCTCTCCGCCGTGCCGGCAGTTTGCGCAACCACGCGCGCCGCGCGGGGCGCGCCGAGCTTTTCGCTGATGATGAAGACCTGCGTCGCACCCTGGACGACATGGTTGTTAGTGACGACCCGACGGTCCGATATGAGGAATCCCGAACCGCTGCCTGCGGTATGGGTGGTCGGGTTCTGTGCGTAGATGAATACGACGCCCTTTTCGATCGCCTCGTTCAGCGGAAGTTCAGCGCCGTCGCGCTTGATGACCGTGTCCTGCGGGTCCTTGGGCAGGGACGGCGTTTCGGTCGTGTCGGCAGGCGGCGTCTCCGTGGATCCTCCCTGGCCGCCATTGCCGCCATCGGCCGATCCGCCGCCGCCCGACGCGCCTATGACGAAGCTGTCGACGAAGGTCAGATTGTTGCAGCACTGCACCGTATTGGAGAGGCGCTTCACCTTGTCGTCGATCTTGATCTCTACCGTATAGGGAATGGTGCTCGGCGCATCGTGCGTCATGTAATAGTTGACGTTCACCTTGTACTCGCCGGGCGGCGCGGCGCCATCGGCCCAGGTGATGTGCTCGACCGGCCGGTCGCTGGTGTTGCTGCCGGCGTTCATGTCGATGTCATGCTCGCCGCCGCAAGCCCGCTTGTTGTTGAACATGATCGTTTGGCCGATCGTCGGGCCGCCGGGGCACGTAACCGACAGGTCGAGGTCGGCTGGGCCATCCCAGGCCAGCGTGACCTCGATGGCGCCGGACTTGGCGTCCTCGCGGTCGAGCCGTTCGTCGATGTCGTCCTGTGTATGAGGGTCCTCGCCCGAAGGCGGAACGTCGTAGGTGCCGTCGGGGGAGCAGATCGCCTTGCCGATGCCGTCGCGCAGCTTCTGGTTTTCTTCCGTGAGCGCGCCGTTGTAGTCGATAAGATCCTGGATATCGGGGGAGGGCGCGGCCGAGCCTCTGCCTCCCAGCGTGTCGAGCACGCCCGGCAAAAGCAACACCACCATTATTACGCCGGCTAATATATTCGCGACAAGAATTTGCCGCACGGCCCAGCCCCCAATCTTACCCAACCCGATAATGGCAAGCTTATGTTTGCGCGGTCAAGCGGCTTTATTTAAGGCGGGTTTTTCCTGATCACGGGGCCGTGATCTCGGCACACTTCTGCGTGTACTTGTCATTAGAGTGACATTGCCGCTAAGTTATTCGTTGTAGGCGAGGTGTGGGCGTGGCTCTGGCTGAAACGTGGGAACATGCGGGCGACCCGGCGAACTCCGCCGGAAGGTCGAAATTACACTCAAGTCTATCCGAACTAACCGATGTTCTAAGCCGGCCCGTCGCCAGGGCGCGGGCTGCCGCGGAGAGCAAGGCGGATAAGTAACTGGGTTTTAGCTTCTAAGTTTGGTGGGGGACTCCATGTCAAGTCGGCGAGGTCATCTGGGTTTCGCGGCGTCCGTGTTGTTTGCGGGGCTCGCATTCTTCCTGGCGTCGACATCGGGCGATGCAGCCGAAATCTTTTCGATGAAGAACGGCTCGGTAATAACCGGCGATGTCGTCGGAGAAGCCAACGGCATCATCAGCATCAACACCGAATACGGCATCATCAACGTGCCGGCCGCTGATATTCTGTCCAGGCGGCCGGCCGGGGAGGGTGGCGGCAGCGGCGCCGCCGACGGCGGAGGTGGTGGCGGTGGAGGCGGAACGGTTGCCTCGGATCAGCCGATGCGCCTGCAGGGCTCCAACACCATCGGGTCGCGCCTGATCGTCGACCTGGTGCACGAATATGCGATCGACAGCGGTTTTGCGGCCGACTTCGTGGAAGTCCAGGGTGAAACCCAGGAGGACAAGACATTCACGGCCAAGAACGACGAAGGCAAGACCTTCACGATCGAGGTCGGCGCTCACGGATCTGGCACAGCCTTCACCGCGCTCGCGGAGGGCAAGGCCGACATCGGCATGTCGTCGCGGCCGGTCAAGAAGGAGGAGGTCGACAAGATCGAAGCGCTCGGCCTGGGTAAGCTGACGGACCACGGTCTGGAGCATGTGATTGCGCTCGACGGCCTTGCCGTGATCGTTCATCCGGACAATCCCGTCAAGTCGTTGTCGCTGAAGCAAATCGCCGACATCTTTGCCGGACGCATCACCGATTGGAGCCAGGTCGGACCGTTCCCCGGAGCCATCCATGTCTACCGGCGTGACGGCAAATCCGGCACTTACGACACGTTCAAGACACTGGTCATGGGCGGCGAGGACGTCACCGCCACCGCAAAGGAATTCGAATCGAGTCCCGATCTTTCGGCCACCGTTTCGGGCGATGCGCTCGGCATCGGCTTCATTGGCATGGCATATGTTTTGAGCGCCAAACCGCTTGCCATTTCGCAAAGCTGCGGCCTGACAACGGCGCCGAGCGAATACTCGGTGAAGACCGAAGAATATCCGCTGTCACGCCGGCTGTTTCTCTACACGACCACCCGGCAGGCCCACCCCAACGCAGGGGGCTTCGTCGACTTTGCGCTGTCCGACAAGGCATGGGATGTCGTGAAGAACGCGGGTTTCGTCGATCTTTCGCTGGAGGCGAGCGGCCAGGGTTACGCCGACGAAGCGATCCGCCGTGCTCTTCTGCTCGCCGATACCAGGGAAACCCGCCTTACCGACCTGCAGCGCTTCGCCGAGCTTGTCACCCACCAGGATGGCGCTCGTCTCAGCGTCACCTTCCGGTTCGATCCCAGCTCCTTCAACCTCGACACGCGAGCAGTCCCCGACCTCGACCGGCTTGCCGACTATCTGAAGGCGGCAAAGGCAAACAAGCCTGAAATGAAGCTTGTGCTGCTCGGTTTCGCCGATTCGCGGGGCAGCGGAAATGCGAACCGCCGCCTGTCGCGTCAGCGCGCCGAGACCGTCGCCGCGGCTCTGGGCCAACGCGGCGTCACGCCCGATCTCGTCGACGGCCTTGGCGAACTGGCGCCTGTCGCCTGCGATGACACCGATGCCGGCCTGTCAAAGAATCGTCGCGTGGAAATCTGGACGTTTTGAGCGATACGAGGCTTTGCTAGAGCATGATCCCGAAAAGTTGCAGACTTTTCGGACAAGATCATGCGCCAGAACAAAGAGTTAGAGCAGGATGAATGACTCCGCTCCAATTCATCTTGCTCTATTCGTACTGAGTCAGAACGTCACATCGTAGCAGGTTGTGGAAGGGTGCAAGCTAGGCGATTCGAAGGATCGCCTGGAGGTGGAGATGTCTGGGTCGGCACGGTTTTTGACGTAT